>OLJF01000241.1_pt1 | contig 80245 bp, 57 predicted proteins | sample 1609751 | NCBI WGS metagenome assembly OLJF01 (sample SAMEA4350171, study PRJEB24818) | metagenome | biome: human; feature: gut; material: faeces | place: Denmark | collected 2013-09
GATTCCGTGTCTCTTCCACGTTTGGACAATCCGACGGGTGCATGTCCGACACACCGGAGACAATGGGCGGACTTTCTGGTGTCCCTAATGGCACCTCTTCACAGACAATATAAAACCGCGCGAACCGAACTCGCCGGCACCTGCTATTGAAAATAGGGCAGATGCCGACTCAGACAGCGGCTTCGCGCGGTTATGTTTTATTCAGAGGTGCCAATAAGGGACACACACAAAAGTCCTACAAATTGTCTTCCGGGATGCGGACATGACCCGCGGAGTGTTCCAAACTTGGAAAGACACGGATCATCAAAGATGCAAACATCCGGCTGGTTAGAAATGCCACATTTTTTGAACCGAATTTCCATCTGCATTTTCATCTGAAATCCTACGGTGTGGTTTTCTAATAATATTACTTATCACCCAAAAGGGGTCTATGCTTATTGCGGCAGCCCCATAAAAAACTCCGGCAGACTCTTACGAATCCGCCGGAGTTACTCTTTTTCGGTCTTTACAGTTCTTTCTCGAAGAATGCCTTCAGCGCTGCAACAGCGGCATCCTCATCCGCGCCGTCCACGTTGACGGTCACTGTCTCGCCCTGCTTTACGCCAAGCGCCATCACTGCCATCACTCTGGTAGCGTCCACTTCCTTCTCACCCTTCTTGATGGTGATCTTGCTGGTGAAGTTCTTTGCCTCCTTTACCAGAAGACCTGCCGGTCTTGCGTGAATTCCAAGTTCGTCTTTTACGGTGTAATCGAATGTTTTCATGTTTTCCATTTCCTTTCTTTTTTTAATTATGTGGCTTTTATTTACTCCATTCCGACAACGCGCTCACGCACCGGAAGTACCATCGCAGGTGATACGGACAATTCGTCGATTCCCATCGCAACGAACTGTTCCGTCAATGTTGTATCTGCGCCGAGTTCCCCGCAGATTCCTGCCCAGATACCCTCCTTATGCGCACTGTCGATGACCATCTGAATCATCTTAAGCACTGCCGGATGGTGGGAATCATAGAACATATCAAGCTTTGCATTCTGTCTGTCGATTGCCAGTGTATACTGTGTCAGATCGTTGGTTCCGATACTGAAAAAATCCACTTCCTTTGCCAGTTCATCGGCAATGATGACCGCCGCCGGTGTCTCGATCATAATACCGAATTCCACCTTGCCGTACGGAATCTTCTGTGCATCAAGTTCTGCACGGATCTCCGCCATGATCTCCTTGACCTTCTGTACCTCCCAGACGGAAATAATCATCGGCACCATAATGGCAATGTTACCGAACGCACTCGCACGGTACAGCGCGCGAAGCTGTGTCTTAAAAATCTCCGGGCGGTCCAGGCAGATGCGCACTGCACGGTAGCCGAGCGCCGGGTTATCCTCTTTGTCCAGCTTAAAGTAGTCAATCTTCTTATCTGCACCGATATCCAATGTACGGATGATAACTTTTCTGCCGCCCATCATCTCCGCTACACTCTTGTATGCGGAAAACTGTTCCTCCTCCGTCGGATAATGGTCATTCTGCAGGTATAAGAACTCACTGCGGAACAGTCCGATTCCCTCCGCATCATTCATTAACGCCGCGCCAACGTCGCCGATGCCGCCGATATTCGCGTACAGCTTAATGGATTTGCCGGATTTTGTTGCGGTCGGCTTACCCTTCAACGCCGATAACAGTTCTTTGCGTTTGCTCTCGTCTTCCTTCTTCTTCTGATACTCCGCCAGAACACTCTCCTCCGGCTCAATGATGATTTTGCCCGCCATGCCGTCCACAATCGCCATTTTGCCATCCATGCCGTCCGGCGCCGGCGTACATACCAGTGCCGGAATGTTCATCGTGCGGGCAAGGATTGCGGTGTGGGAATTCGTCGATCCCTCTCTCGTCACAAATGCCAGCACCTTGGAACGGTCAAGCTGGATCGTCTCGCTCGGCGCCAGATCATCCGCCAGAATGATCGCCTGCTCCATCTCCATGGACTGTGCGCCGCTGCCGTGATGCAAAACGGCGATTAAACGCTCGGAAATATCCTTGACGTCCGCCGAACGCGCCTTCATGTACTCATCATCCATGCCGGCGAACATCGCCGCGAAGTTGTCCCCTGTCGTGGCAACGGCAAACTCTGCATTGACCTCCTGTGTCGTGATAATGTTGCGGATGGAATCGCAGTAATCCTCATCGTCCAGCATCATCTGATGTACCTCGAAGATCGCCGCATTGTCCTCTCCGACTTCCTTTACCGCTTTGTCGTAGAGTGCTCCCAGCTCCTCCATGGCGACTTTTTTCGCCTCCTCAAAACGCGTGCACTCAGCTGCGGTATCATCAACATGTGATCTTCTCACCGCGCTGCTCTTCTTGGCAAACTCCCGAATCGGGCCGATTGCGATTCCGCTAAAAGCGGTTTTTCCCTCGATGCAAATCATATGCGTTCTCCTTTCATTCTTCGCTTATTCATCTAATCCACGCAGTGTGGTCTCTACCTGTTCCAGTATGTGTGCGGCATTTCCCGCGGCATAGTCCCCCGGCGCAATGGCAAGCACCGGCAGATTTCCGCACTCCGCCGCAATCTTTTCCCTGCGGTATGCGATCTGCGGTCCCAGAAGGATCACATCATACCCCGTGCAGTATTCCTTGTAGACATGTACCCCGACAGCCTTCACTTCCAGTGGAAGCTGCTCCTTTTTTGCATACTTTATCAGTTCCCCGCGCAGAATGTCGGTCGACATTCCCGCGCTGCAGACAAGTAATATCTTCATTGACTGCCTCCTTTTGTCTCCCCAAGCGCACGGTAGACATCCACGATCTCCTCCGCAAGCTCCTGCGCCAGCGTCGCCATCATAAAATGGTCCTGCGCGTGCGCCACCAGCAATCCTCCGTCTGTCTGCTGTCCGCCCGCCTCTCTCACCAGAAGCTCCGTGTGCACCTTATGTGCCTCCGTGGCATAGCGTTCCGCCTCATCCAACTGCTCCGCGGCTCCGCCAAAATCAAATGCCTTTGCTCTGTGAATCGCTGCAAACGCGCAGCTTCTCGCCGCACCTGCCTTCGCAATGATCTCCATCGCCGCCTCTCTTTGCCGTTCTGTCTCATCGATTTCATCCATTCTGCCCACCTCCGTGACCGCCTCTGTCTTATTCCTGAATCTGCATCAATATGGAAATGATGTTCGCCATCTCGTCATCGGAAAAAATCATGTGGAATTTCCGCTCGACCGGCGCTACATATTTTCGCAGATCCCGGTATACCCCGTGATAGTTCTGCACAATTTCCTCGCGGTGCGGATTCTCTATGGAAACGCCCCTTCCCGCAATCCGGTTGACTGCGCAGGCAATGTGCATCACAAGCCCTGTCTTGGTATCTAACGACATCGGGTATTTTCCCTCAATCTGCTCCGCCAGTTCCATGAGCGCCTCCTTTAAGCGGCCGATGTCCACATATTCCAGATGATCGCCCAGACAGCGGAACATTTCATCAAAATCAACCTCCGCCTTTTCCATGCGCTGTGTGCGCAAAAGCTCCGGGAGACGCTCCACCGGCACCGCCAGCACATCCGCCGCTGACAGAAACGGAATCGCCAGAATGTCCGGATCATACGTTCCGATAATACACAGGATCACTGCTCCCTGCATAAGTTCCAGCAGTTTTTCCCGCAGCAGGTTCCGGTCCGATAAGGATAAGGCAATCACCTCCGCGTCCGTGCAGGCTTTATGCTGGATGAGATACTGCTTCATCTGCAGCGCAACGCCCTCACTTGTGGTGCAGAGCGTAACGATTACTTTTTTTGGGGAATGCCACAGCGCCCCGAGCGACTCTGCCGCCATCCGGTAAACCCGGTCCACCCCATCGGCGATTGCCGCCCCCTTCGACCACTCCATTCCGAATCTTGTGACCGGAAGCGCTACCGCGCGGAGCTGTATTCCTGTCTCGCAGGAAATTGTATACAACATCTGCTGCAAGACCTTTTGGTCATACACGGCAAGGACTCCCGCCCCTCTATCGATCGCGAGCAGTTTTTGCCGCAGCAGCTCGTAGGTCTGTTCATCCTTCTGTTCGTAAGGAATGTCAACGGCATACACGTTTCCGCGGTGAAGCTGCTCCTCGATGGTATCTGAGAGTGCCCGCGCGACTCCCTGTCCGTAAAAGACAAATAAAAGTACCGGCGACGGTTCGTCCGTCCGGATCTGTGGCTCGCTGACCTGCGTCTCCTCGGCAGGCGGCATTTCCGGTGCAAGTACCGTCACGCCCCCTTCCTGATAGGAATAGCGCATCTGCGGTTTTACCAGCGCATCCACCGCCTCCTTGTCCGCGCGGTAGTTTAAGAATCCCTTGCGCACAGACGGATCAAAGTCGCTGATGTAGAGGTGAAGTTCTCCCCCGTGATCCATGTAGTCCCGCAGATAAGCATTCATGCAGGCTTTCCGGATCTGTGTCTTTAAGGTCAGTATCTCCTTTTCACAAGGGAACAGCATCAGGCAGGTGAGCACCTCGGACTCCAGCGTGATCGTGCGCTTCGTTCTGCATGCCTCCGCCACCAGAAAATATTCCAGCAGCTTCCGCCGCTCTGGAAGCGGACGTTCCGTAAGGGACGGGAGCCTTATCTCCGCCAGCACGTGGTCTTCCAGCATGGAAATCACATCCAGCGCCTTGTCGTCACAGGATAGAAAAATCATCGGCAGTTCCCGCGCATCCTCCGCCTCCACAAAACAGCGGAGCAGCTTGCGTCTGACGTTTACCGACAGGAACTGTACCTTATGTAAAAACAGGATTCCCGTGGCTGCCTCCGCGAGCATTCCTCCCTGCACGCCGTCTCCGAGCAGTTCTGCGATCGTTGCCGCATCGTCCGCTCCGAAATCCATGCAGTCACACATTACAAACGGCGCCTGTTCCGCAACCAGTCCCTGCTGTACGGCAGCTTTGTGCATCACTTCCGCCATGTATTTTCTGCCGCTTCCCTCTCTTCCGATCAGAAGAACATTCAGTCCGCGGTGCGGATACAAAAGTGCCGCCCTGGCAAGCTGAACGGCGTATTTTAAACTGCCGTCATATCCCACCAGTTCCCGGAACGCTCCCTCCTCATCCGCAAACGCTTCCGTCAGCGAATATAAGACCGGCCGGCTGCTGCTCTTTTTTACCCTGCCTTCCCGGAGGAGTTCGCCCAGTGCAGTGCTGACGTTGGTGCGCTGCATTCCGAGTGCCTCTGCGATCTCATTAGTAGAGATCCCGTGATTGGCATTCACGGAGCTGTGGAGTTTTACAAATTCGTATATCTGCTCTCTGTTTCCCTTCATATGGTTCCTCATAAGAAATCGCTGATCTCTTCGATACGCTTACTATATGTTTTTTCTTTCTGACTGTCAATTTCACATAGTGTATAAATTTTGTATCCTTCATCTATACTCATTTTCATACAAAATGCTTTCTTTTTCAACTCTCTTTTTGTCTGTTTTTTCCAATAATCCGCTTCTTTTCTTCCTGTCGCTTCTTTCTCCGCTTATTTAGTGTATATGTTTCTGCTGATCATATACACTTAGTGTATAAGTTTTTTCTTTTTTTACATTTTTAAAGATTTTGAAAAAAAAAGAACCCGTGAGAACATCTCCGCAATTCAGATATGTTCTCACGGGTTCTTATGATAATTTCAAGGTTATATTTTGATGTTTCTTGAAGGAAAAATGGCACCGTTTCTAGTACAGATTGCAGCGCCCGCGCTCCTCGCGCTCCATATCACGCACATACTGCGCCTGATATTCCATCGTGATCTCACGAAGTTCCTTGATTCCCTCAATATAAGGCAGATACATATCATACCCGTCCATGGCATCATCGCATCCTAACTCACTGTATCCCAGGGAATCTTTTACGATCTGCTCCCGCTGTTCTCTTGTTGTATTTTTGATCAGATATTCTTCCATGTTTTTCTCCTTATTCTAAAAAGTCAGACGCATTTCATACCACACAGCGCCTCCGTGTTCCGATCCGGACACGCCCTCATTCCGGTAGCCGAACTGCCTGTAAAACGAAAGCAGTCTCTCCTTACAGGTCAGCACCAGTCCCTTTTTTCCCTGTGACTTTGTATCCGCAATTACCCTGCGCATCAGCGCTGCCGCATATCCCTTTCCCTGCTCTGCGGGGTCCGTCGCCACACCAAAGATCATCTGCCATGCACCGTCTTTGTTGTGCATATCGGCATGTTCATACATCGCGTCAGTCAGATGCTCCTCGTCGGTTGCCATGCCGTTAATCATGGATACCAGTTTTTCATCCTCGTAGAGCAGCCAGAAATGATCAGGAAAACTTGCCAGCCGATCGAAAAATGCCTCACTCCCCGCCGCTTCCGCCGCAGGAAAACACTTTGCTTCCAGCTTTGTAATCTCCTCCAGATCGTCCAATGTCGCATGTCTGATGATCATCTTCTCTTCCTCCCTGCGCCGTTCTCTTATCAGAACACATTATAAGCGCCTTCTTCGCCCGATGCAATATCCTGCACTTAATTTCTGTGTATCATGGAAGTAACCATGAAATTTCATAGCAATGTGAACAGTAAAACGGCTCTCTGCGATCAGATGTTTTCCGATCACAAAAAGCCGTTTTCCATGACACCTCTTTACCTGTAATTTTGTCTTATGCCAGAACCTTTTTATTGTCTGCCCCAGTGTCGTGACGATCACCTGCTCGGGTGTAATAAGAAGTGCTCCCTTTGCCTTTGCCGTCGCAGCACCCTGAAACATTTTCTCTACCATAGCCTTAAATGTCCGAACGACTTCTCCTTCGGTCACGTACTCTGCCGTTCCCTTGATCTGATATCCCTCAAGGTTCTTTGCATCGTACACGGAAATAGCAATTCTGCCACCGTTTGCTTTTAGATTGTTCAATGTCGTCTTAAGGAAGACATCTCCCACGACCAGCCTGCCAGCCTCTGTCACGTCCTTGAATGCCACCGGCACAACGTTCGGCTCATTACCGGCACAGGTTGCGAGATCCCACATACTTTCCTTTAATACTCTCTTTACTGCTTCATTTAACATGATAAGTACCTCCGTTTGATTTGTATTGCTTTACGCGATACGCTCATTATAGGAGATATACTTTCAGTAAGGAAGATATTAGCAAATTTATAAGTCGCTCATAAATTTCATAGCAGCCTTCAGGCGCGGATTACTTCCCGGCGCAGCCGGATGTCTCTTGACGAGCTTCCGACTTCAATCTCGTAGCTACCCGTTTTCTCTGCAAATGCATGCTGCTTCTCGTCATACACGGAAAATGCCTCCGCTGTCAGAAGAAGCTTTACCGTCTTTTCCTCCCCCGGCATCAGCTCCACCTTTTCAAACGCACGCAGTTCATGTGCCGGGCGGTCGTCCTGCCGCTCTTTCGGCGCCACATACACCTGCACCACTTCTTTTCCGGTACGAAGGCTGTCATTCTTCACGGTCACTGCAAGTTCATAACGCGGGGCATCCATCGTCCCTCCGGTCTCTGCGGACGCCGTGACCGGACGAACCGTCATATATTTATAGACAAAACGGCTGTAGGAAAGCCCATGCCCAAAGCCATAGTATAACGGTGTATCCGCAGTGTCGTAATAGCGATATCCCACCATCACGCCTTCCTTGTATTCCACCACGTCCTTCTTTGCAAATGTTCCGATCGTATGTGCCGGGCAATCGTTTGCATCCTTCGGGAACGACTCTGCAAGTCTGCCGGATGGATTCCCTTTTCCAAACAAAATCTCCGCAATCGCCGTTCCTCCCTCCATCCCGGCATAATAACTCCAGAGTACCGCCTTGGCCTGTGCATTCCACGGCATCGCCACCGGTGATCCGGCATAGAGCACAATCACGGTGTCCGGTCTGACGGCAAGGAGTTCCCCGATCAGCGCATCCTGCTCATAGGGAAGCATGAGCGTCGTCCGGTCATAGCCCTCGGAGTCAAAATCATGGTTCAGACCTCCCACAAAAATCACCGTGTCACATTCCTTTGCCAGCGCCACCGCCTCCTCGCGGAAGCGCTTCCTGCACTCCTTCGTCTCATCAGATGCTTCCGTTTCTTCGGAAGATTTGCCCCAGTCCTTTTTGGTGCTGTCCGCCTGCCAGTTCACACTGCCCTGTGCCTCCTTGCCCGGAATATAGTATCCCGGTGCATACTCTACCTTCACATTCCCGCCAAGCAGCTTTTTAATGCCGAGCAGCGGTGAGATCTCGTACAGCGCCTTAATCTCCGCACTGCCGCCTCCGTTGGAATGAATTGCCGCCGCATTCTGGCCAATCACGGCAACCCGCTTCACCTTCTTTGCCTCGAGTGGAAGACATTCCTCTTCATTTTTTAGCAGAACTACCGATTCCCTGGCGATCTTTAATACCGTCTCCTGATGCTCTCTGCTGTTGTAGGTTCCGGTCTTTCTGGTCTCTCGCTTTTCTCCGATCATATGCAGGCGGAACATCAGCCGCAGAATATTCCGCACTTTTTCATCAATGAACGCCTCGGAGATCTCTCCGGAACGCACCATCTTTAAAAGCGGCTCTGCCAGATACTGCTGGTCGAAATCGTACGTCACTTCCATCTCCACATCAATCGCAGCTTCCGCCGCTTCTCTGGTGTCATGGACACCGCCCCAGTCTGAGACGACCACACCGTCAAATCCCCAGTCGCGCCGCAGTGTGCCGTTTAACAGTTTTTTGCTGGTACAGCAGTGTTCCCCGTTTAACAGATTGTATGCTCCCATCACCGCATGGACACCGCCCTTTTGCACCGCTGCGCGAAATCCCGGAAAATAAATTTCCTCTAAGGTCTGTTTCGACACTTTCGTGTCGACCCAGAGACGCTCTGTCTCCTGCGAGTTGGCTGCAAAATGCTTTACGCACGCCGCAACATCCGACTGCTGGATTCCCTTCACCATCGGCACGACCAGTTCCGAAATCAGATACGGGTCCTCACTCATATATTCAAAATTTCTTCCACAGAACGGGCTCCGCTTGATATTGATTCCCGGGGCGAGAATCATGTCTTTGCCTCTTCCTCTTGCCTCCTCGCCCAACACTCTGCCCTCCTCACCCGCAAGCTCGCGGTTCCAGGTCGATGCCACTGCACTGTTGCACGGGAGATAGCTGACAAAATCATCTGTCGTGCCTGTATTTCTCCACTCATTGTCCGCAAATTCCGCACGCACGCCCATCGGACCGTCCGAGAAAAAGAGCGGCGGTATGGAAAGCCGCTCCACCCCCTCGGTGCGGAACAGCCCCGCGCCGTGGATCATTCCGATCTTTTCTTCCAGTGTCAGCTGTTCTAATAATTTCCCGATCTGTACTTCATATGTCTCTGTTTTCATTGCCACCTCCGGCTGCATTTAAAATTCGACCGTTACGGTTCCTTCCTTTGGAACCGCGATCACGACATGATCCCCTTCCATCTCATAGGCACAGCTTACCGTCTTCGGCGTTCCTGCATGCATGAGTGCCACTTTCACATCCGTGCCTCCGGATACCTGAATCTCGTACCCGCTGCCACAATGTGTGACCGCTGCCTTCACCGCTTCCCGGTTTTCCGTATCGTACACCGTCGTCTGTGCCTCGCACCCATCGACAAGCGCATAGACCTGAAATGTCGTTCCATCTGCATAATCATACACCGCATTGTCATCCCTTGCGCCCATCGCAACGATGCTGCCCTCTCTGACATAGAGCGGGATGCTCAGATAACCATGCTTCTCTTTATACCATCTGCCGCCTTCCTTCACATCGCCGCTAAGCAGTGATGTCCAGCGTCCCTCGGGAAGATAATACTCCGCGATCCCGTCCTCATTAAAAATCGGAGCTACCAACAGGGAGTCGCCCAGCATATACTGGCTTGCCAGATATGCGCAGTTCCGGTCCTCCGTAAACTCAAGCACCATGCTCCGCATCATCGGCACACCGGTCTTTGCCGTCTCGATGGCATTGCGATACAAATACGGCATCAGACGCGCCTTTAATTTTGCAAAATAACGTACCACATCCACCGATTCTTCATCATAAGCCCAGGGCACGCGGTAAGAAGTGGAACCGTGCAGTCTGGAATGTGTCGAAAGCAGTCCGAACGCACACCATCTCTTGTAGACGTCCGGCGTAGAAGTGCTCTCAAATCCTCCGATGTCATGACTCCAAAAGCCAAAACCGGAACTTGTCAGCGACAGACCGCCCCGCAGACTCTCCTCCATTGACTCATAATCCGACCAGCAGTCACCGCCCCAGTGCACCGGGAATTTCTGACCGCCCGCCGTTGCGGAGCGCGCAAAAAGAATCGCTTCTTTCTCGCCCTTTTTCTTTGCAATCACATCATGCACCGTCTTATTGTACATGTATGTATAATAATTGTGCATCTTCACCGGATCAGATCCGTCATAATACACACAGTCTGTCGGAATCCGCTCACCAAAATCCGTCTTAAAGCAATCGACGCCCATATCCAAAAGCGCCTCCAGCTTCTTTCCATACCATTCGCACGCCGCCGGATTGGTAAAGTCCACGATGGCAAGTCCCGGCTGCCACATATCCCACTGCCATACATCACCGTTGGCACGTTTCAGAAAATAACCTCCCTTTACACCCTCCTCAAACAGCGAGGACTCCTGTCCCACATAGCTGTTGATCCAGACGCAAATCTTTAACCCTTTTTCTTTCAATCGCTTTAACATTCCCTCCGGATCCGGGAACACACGCTCATCCCAGGTAAAGTCGCACCAGTGAAAATCCTTCATCCAGAAGCAGTCAAAGTGGAAAACCGAGAGCGGAATTCCACGCTCGATCATGCCGTCCACAAAACTGTTCACCGTCTTCTCATCATAATTCGTCGTAAAGGAAGTAGACAGCCACAGACCGAACGTCCACGGTGCCGGAAGCGCCGGTTTTCCGGTAATATCCGTGTAGCGCATCAGCACCTCCTTCATCGTCGGACCGTTAATCAGAAAATAATCGAGATTCTCCCCAGGTACGGAAAACTCCACCTTGGTCACCATCTCCGTTGCCACCTCAAAGGAAACCTTTTCCGGATGATTGACAAATACACCATATCCTTTATTGGAAAGGTAAAACGGAATGTTCTTGTAAGACTGTTCTGTGGAAGTCCCCCCATCCTCGTTCCAGATGTCCACGCTCTGACCGTTTTTTACAAATGCCGAAAAGCGTTCGCCTAGTCCGTACACCAGCTCACCGACCGAGATGGAAAGCTGCTCTCTCATGTAGGCATCCTCCGGTCCCTTATCGTATGCGCTGCCCCTCCAGTTCGTTTTCATGTAGGCGAGATCTCTCCATCCGCTTCCGGTGATCTTCTCCGCTCCGCGCCAGAATACAAAGGCTCCACTCTCTTTCTCAATCTCGATGCGAAGTTCCCCGCTCTTTACAATGATCTGTTTTTCTGTTTCTTCCGCCACAAGATTTCCGTTCTGTGGCGCCGCAAGTTCAAACTGTGGCATGCGTTCCTTAAGTCCCATGTGGTGATACGTCTGGATACGGAGCACTTCCGGATACGGCGCGCTGATCTGAATCGTCAGGTTCACCCCGCCTAACGTATCCCCTCTGTGGTTAATCTTATTCGTCGGTGCGCATAGCGTAACCCGGTCTTTCTCTATCTTCGTAAAATAAATCTGCGCCGGTGAAAAGCAGGCGCAATCTTCCTTCTGTAACCAGCATCCGTTACTGAATTTCATCGTTCTCCTCCTTACTCCTCGTATTGTATTTTTTATTTCCCAGCATCCTCATCTTACCGTACCCAAACGGAAAAATATACCATACAAATTGCACATAAAACACGGTACAAATTTGACAAAACACCACCCCAAACGCTATAATTTTAGAAGATTATTTTCCAGCAGTAAAATCAGGAAGGATGCACTATGTATAAGTTGTTCATTGCAGATGACGAGGCCATTATACGCGAGGGGCTCCGCTGTCTGCTTGATTGGGAAACACTGGGATTTACCATTGCAGGAGAGGCGGCAAACGGCGATGCCGCCCTGCAATTTCTTTTGTCTGAAACGCCGGATCTGGTTCTGCTCGATATCCGCATGCCGGGTATGTCCGGACTGGATGTTGTCCGCATTGCCAGGGAACACGGCTATGACGGAAAAGTTGTCATCTTAAGCGGTTACTCGGATTTCAATTACGCCAGAACCGCCATACGCTACGGTGTACTCTCCTATCTCACCAAGCCCATCGACGAAGATGAGCTTCTCGAGATCGTCACGCAGATACGGAATCAGCTGGATTCCGATGCCAGCGCCCGGGATTCTTCTGCGCATTACCGGCAGAAAGCATACGATTCCATCATCCGGGATCTGCTTGCCGGCACTGCCGCCTATGACCGTCTGGATCGTGCGGAACTGCATCTGAATGCAGATGTATATCAGGTAATCATCTACGAAAAATACAGCCACCGCACGGAGGACGCGTCCTACCGCTTTTCCGACCTGTTGCGCGTGACCAACCAGGATCACAATTCCTTTGATCATATCACAGATGACAGCCGCGAGATCATCCTGCTTAAGGGCAGCTTTGCCACCGAAAAATTCGGCAGCTTTTTGGAACGCTTTCAACGGCAGTATCAGCCGCAAAAGGATTCCCCGCTGGACAGTCTGTTTCTCGCTTACGGTCGCCCTGTATCACATCTGGAAGAGATCGCGCTCTCCTATACAGACGCTTCCCGGCTGATCGACCAGCGCTTTTTCTGCGAGGAAGATCAGCATACCTTAGGCTATGAAAGTCTCCCGACGCTCGGCAGCGGTCTTCCGCTCATTACCGGTGCCTTTCTGGATGAATATGCGGACCGCCTTTTTGACGGGCTCTCCTCATTCAGTAGAAGCCGCACTGCAGAGATTTTGGGCGAATTGCAGACAAAGCTGTATCAGTCGTCCGATTCCATTGATACCATCAAGCTGTTTTTTGCAGATCTGTATCTTCAGATCAAGGAGCGCATCAGCCGCTCTTACACCAGCATCGATATTCCTTTTCCGGGAAACGGAGAAATCATACGCATCATCTCCGAAAAATATTATCTGTATGAAATCATCCGCTTTCTGACAGAACAGTTTGAACTGATCTTATCCTCCATCGGTCGCACGTCGAAGGAGGGCGTGATTGACGACATTCTCTATTACATCGAGCACAATTACGCACGCAATCTCACACTGGAAGCAATCGCGCCGCTTTTTGGCTACAACAGTTCTTATCTCGGCAAGATTTTCAGCAAAAAGGTCGGGGAAAATTTCAACTCCTATCTCGACCATGTGCGTATCGAACATTCCAAGGAACTGCTCCTTGGCAAGGATATGAAGGTGTACGAGATTGCTGAAAAAGTCGGCTACCGCAATGTCGATTATTTTCACATCAAATTCAAACGTCAGGTCGGAATGACGCCCGCCGAATTCCGCAGGACACACCGGCAGTAAAACAAAAGGAGCAGGAACTCTCCGTTTCATCCTCAAGAGTTCCTGCTCCTTTTATCAATAAAACCTAATTCTCTGTTCTATGTGGCCATTCCGCCAAAATACTCCTCTGTTCTACTGCACAGCAGCTACTTTTTCCTGAATAATCTCCGTCAGCATCTGCTCGGCATCCGCCATTCCTGCATTCTCCAAATCCGAGATCATCTTGTCATAGGAAGCGTCAAATTCTTCTTCCGATCCAATCACGCAGCTGATGAGCGCAGACCATGCGATCTCATCGAGCTGATTTGCAATCTCGTCAAACTCCGTCGGCTTTGCGTAAGCCCAGATCGGAGAGTAGTCCGGTGTGGTAAATTCATCCGCCTGCGGGAAAATATCGGTCAGAAGCTCCACATTCCATGCCTCACATGCCGCTTTCTGCTCCTCATCATAATCCGCCATGACGCTCTCTTTGTTCGTGGTTGTGTAGGTGCTTCCGGTCGGGTCTTCAACACCGTTTCCATAGTACGGGAACGGATAATTGTGGAAACCGACACCGGTCTTCTTCTGATAATCCTTGTCCTCCGTTGCATACTTTACTTCGTCTTCCGTGCGGTAACGGTGTCCTTCATCATCCAGGAAGTAGTTCACACCTTCAATTCCCCACTGTACAAGCACCTGTCCTTCATCGGAGCAGATATAATCCAGATATTTGATTGCCGCCACCGGGTCCTTACAGGAAGTAGTGATTCCAACGCCATAGCCAGTCGTAAGTCCCTGATACATCAAAGACGGGCACTTGGTGTCCGCATCCATGGCAAGGGGAAGCGGTGCATACGTCTTACCGTACTTTCCGTCCGCTTTCAAAACCTTCTCGCCATCGCCGTAATCCCAGTCTGTATCAAACAACGCCAGCACGCGTCCGGATGCGATCTTTGCGATGTAGTCCTCGTGTGTCTGGGTTGCGAATTCCGGATCAAGAATTCCCTCGTTGTACATTTTATTCATCCAGCGGAAATACTCTCTCTCCTTGTCAGAGCGGAATTTGTACATCGCATTATTGTTCTCATCCACGATCCACTGTCCGTTGTCCGGTGCTCCGTCCGCGATATACCCTGCCGGATTGCCAAGCGTGATCATCCAGTGCCAGTCCGAAGTCGACAGCGTAAAACCGATCGTATCCAGACCGTCGTCCGTGGTCGGATGTGCAGCAATATAATCCTTTAACATCGTCTCAAACTCATCTAACGTCCTCGGTACCTCGTAGTCATTCTCCTTTAAAACATCCCACTGAAGCTGTGCCGTACCGGATGTCTTAAATGTCTCTCCTCCCGTTGCATAAGCCGAAAGCTGATAGATCGAAGGATCATCCTCAGAATATTTTAATTTGTCAAACTCATCTCCATAAAGCTTCTTGATATTCGGACCATACTCCTCAATCAGATCCGTCATATCAATCAAGGCTCCTGCATCGATCAGTGCTCCTGCATCCCCCTTGGCATAGATCATATCCGGGTAATTCTGCTCCGCGATCATCAGTGCGACCTTCTCATCATCGGCTGACACCGGATAATCGGTCTTTAACTTCACACCGGTTGCCTCCGTCAGTGCCTGTGCCACCGGATCGGTCCATGGATCCTCCTGTCCGTCCGCATTGTAGAACGTCAGTTCTACCACATCACCGGATGTTCCGCTGCCCGCACTCTCTGTTCCCCCACTCACGGAAGAAGTGTCTGCTGCTTCTCCATTTCCACAGCCGCCCAGAACCCCTGCTGCCATAGATGCCACCAGCATCAATGCACATAACCTTTTTTGCCTCATAATCTTTCTTCTCCTCTCTTCTTTGCTTGCTCTATCAGTAATCAGTCTTTGACTGCACCGATCGTCATACCACCTACAAAATACCGCTGCAGGAACGGATACACAATCAGGATCGGAACCGTTGCAATGATCGTGATTGCCATTCGGATCGACATCGGAGATACCGCGCTCTTTAACTGTTCTGCGGCATGCGGATCAACCTTGATCGTCGCCTTCTCCATAATCTCATATAATACATACTGTAAGGTCGGAAGATCTCTTGCATACAGATAGGTATCCATAAAGGAATTCCACTGTCCGACTGCCACAAAAAGTGCCACCGTCGCAAGTACCGGCTTACATAGCGGCAGAACGATCTTTGCGAAAATAATAAAATCGTTTGCCCCGTCAATTCTGGCTGCCTCCTGCAGGGCAATCGGCAGTCCGTCTATAAACGAACGGATCAGAATGATATTGTACACCCAGATCAGTCCCGGAAGTATATAGACCAGAAAATGATTTCCTAATTTTAACGTTCTTGTAATCAGAAGATATTCGGGTACCAGTCCGCCGCTGACATACATGGTAATTACAAACAGCACCGTGAACAGCTTGTTAAAATAGAAATCCCTTCTGCTTAAAACATACGCTACCATCGCTGTCGCAGCCACGCCGGTCAGCGTACCGATCAGCGTTCGCACAATCGACATGGCAAACGGCTCAAACAGATTGTTTTCCTGAAACACATAAGTGTAATTGCTCCAGGTGAACTTTCGTGGAATGATAAAATTGATATTGCGCATGGTATCGATCGGGTCGTTGAATGAGATTGCAAGTACATTTAAAAACGGATATAAAGTCACAATAATAACGCCGATGAAGATCACCAGTAATATGTAATCCAAAATATTATCTTTACTTTTTATTTTTGTATGACTGCGTGCCATATGCTTTCCCTCCTTAGATCAATCTGCTCTCGCCGAGCCATCCGGCTATCTTGTTGGCGATAAACAAAAGTGCAATTCCGACTAACGACTGGAACATGCCGATCGCAGTTCCGAGACCGTAGTTATTGTTACCGATACCGCGGATATAAGCAAACCAGGAAAGCACCATTGCATGATCCTGCACAATACCGTTAGAGAGAAGCATCTGACGCTCCATACCGACATTTAAAGCACCACCAATTCCCATAATAAGAAGCACCACCACCGTCGGCTTGATCCCCGGCAGTGTAATGTGCCAGATTCTCTGCAGACGGTTCGCGCCGTCCACCTTTGCCGCCTCATAAAGCCCCTGGTCGATTCCTGCCATCGCGGAGAGATATACGATCGCATCCCAGCCGACTTCCTTCCAGACATTGATGATGCAGACGACGATCCAGAACAGAACCGAGTTTGTAGACATAAGCTTTAGATTTTTACCGACCAGTGTATCTAACATGCCACCGTCATTTAATACCATCTTTGCAATACTTGCGATGACAACCCAGGATACGAAATGCGGTAAATAGGAAATGGTCTGTGTGACCTTCTTAAAACGATTGAAACAGATCTCATTGAGCATGAGTGCAAACAGGATCGCCATGACGGTTCCAAGTGCAATTCCCAGCACACTCAGACCAATCGTATTGATCATGGTCTGACCGAACAGCCGGTCTGTGAATGCCTTTTTAAAATTGTCAAACCCCACAAATTTTCTCTGCCATACCGGAAGTGCAAAGCTGTTTGGCTTTACCTCCTGAAACGCCATTGTCCATCCCCACAGCGGAACATATTTAAAAATGATGAGCCAGATGACAAAAGGTACCGACATCAACAGCAGATACCGCTGCTTCCACATAAGCTGCCAGCTGAATTTCTGTTTGACCACTTTGACTTTCTGTTTCTTTTCTGTCTTCATATCATTTTCCTCCTCTTTTCATCCTTATTATAGGATTGGGAGCAAAATTTTAATACCTTACTATTTTCATCATTTTTACCATAAAATTTGCATTTTTTATAGGGGGTTTGCATGTATTAAAATACCTGTTCTGCGGATCGTTTTTTCTTCCACAGAACAGGCTTTTGTGATTTATGATTCCGTTTCTTCCCAGTCACCCGGAAGCGTTATCTCCACCCGGGTATATTCGCCGCAGATGCTTTCCACTGTCACGCCGTACTCCTCCCCGTAGCGCAGCCGCACTCTCTGATTGACATTGCAGATGCCGATATGTTCTCCCTTTGTGCGGTTGCCTGCAAGTTCTCTGCGGATCTCCGCAATCTTTTCCCCGCAGATGCCGGCGCCGTCATCGGTAACCGTGATGACCACATTCTGTCCGCTGCGTTTGACACAGATATCGATGTGACCGACGTCCTCTCTTCCCTCAAGTCCGTGTATAATACAGTTTTCCACCAGCGGCTGGATCAGAAGCGGAAGGATCTTCTGCCTCTCGATCCCTTCCTCCACATAGATCTGATACTGAATCCGTTCGCCGAAGCGGTACTGTTGAATCTTCAGATAATACTCTGCCAGTTCCACCTCCTCACGGATCGTCATATCCTTTGAACCTGCCTGGATGCTGCTGCGCAGAATCTTTCCGAGCATCTTCACCAGTTCCTCGATCTCATACTGCTTGTTGATGCGCGCCTTCATGCGGATGGTTTCCAGTGTATTATACAGGAAATGCGGGTTGATCTGGCTGGTGAGCATCTTAAACTCCGCATCCTTCTGGCTGGTCTTAAGCCGCTCCGCGTGAATCTTCTCCTGATACACCTGCGCCAGAAGCCTCTGAATTCTCCAGATCATGACGCTTAAGTAATCATAAAGCTGACTGATCTCATCATTTCCTCCAAGCTTTTCCTCAAGTTCAAAATTTCCCTCAGACGCTTTCTGCATCTGTTCCCGGAATCTGCCGACACGCCTTGCAAACGACCAGGAAAATGCAAAAATCAACGTCCCGGCAAGCACAACGCTCCCAAGGAACAGCCAGATACTCTTTCGCTGCTGTGCATACGCTTCCCTTAAGATCTCATCCACCGCACGCACACTGACCACCTGAAAATAATCGCTGGTATCCTCCTGCTTTACATTCTCACAGGTGAGGACATATTCTTCCTCCCCTGCCTTGATGCGCGTCTGATACTTCTCCTCGGCGGCATCCGGCAGATACTGCTTTAATTCTTCAAAAGGAATCGTCTCATGACGGCTCGTAAGCAAGGTCTCGCCATCCAGCACAATATAGGTACTTCCCTCCCGCTCCCAGATCATTTTCTCAAACTGCTGCGGGCGCAGATAGATCACAAGCACCCCGACATTTTCGCTCTTTTTGGTCTTGATCATACGGGCAATGGCAGGCGCATGGTCATATTTGGGCAGGCTGATCGGCAGACACGTCCACACGCAGCCGCTTCCCTCTGTACTCACTCTCTGATACCAGGCCTCGACCTCCGTGTCCGCATCCACAACCACAAAGTCCGAATTGCCGCGCAGCGTATGATTCTGCAGGAAAATACTGATTCTGGAGATCATCGTGTTGTAGTAACTCTGATATTCCTTAAAAGCGGTATAGCCTCTGTAGTCATTGATCATCTCCTGATAATCCGTATACTGTTTTGCCGCAATCTCCTCGAGCTTGTCATCGAAATAAAAGTACGAAGAGACCGTGGTCATCGTATTCTCCAATTCCAGGATCTGTCTTCCGATCGTCTGCAGTTCCGCAATCTCCGCATTCTCCGCCTGACTCACCAGCACCTGATTGGTTCCGTGAATCAGATAGCCGATAATGGCGGAAAGCGGCAAAAGCCCGCCTATCACATAGATTAAAATCATGCGGTAGACGAGCTTCATTCCCAGTATCCGGTTTATCAGTTGTTTTATCTTTGTCTTCATACGCTTCGTTTCAGTATTGCCACGCCGTACGCCGGCAGTGTCAGCTTGCTCCCCTTTTTCCACTCCATACCGGTCACAAGATCCGTTGCGTCCTGCTCCACCGGCACACTCTGCTCTATTTTCTCATGATTTAACAGAAAAAGGAACTCCTTTTTTTCATCGCGTCCCACACGTAAGACCGCTTCCACGCCCCCGGGAGTCTGTGCCACCGGCGTGATCTCGGCTTTTTCGCAGATCTCGCGTATCAGCGCTTCATAAAATAGCGCGTCCGACCGCACCGCCACATAGTATGCCGCTCCCGCTCCGTAACGTTTTTTCGTGAGCACCGGCATTCCCGCATAAAAATCCTCCTCGTAGGTTGCAAGCACCTCGGCTCCCTCCGGATGCAGCAGATCACACAGCAGAACCGCCTCATGCCGCGCGCCCTTCCATGTAAAATGATTCGTCTCTCCCTCCGGCAGGGCATCGCTCTCCTCCACCCAGATGCCTAAGAGATCACGCAGTTTCCCCGGATACCCTCCGGTCACCACCAGATCATGCTCATCCACATAGCCGCTGAAAAAAGTGGTTACAAAAATACCGCCCGCCTGCACAAACGCTTTGATCTTCTCATCCACACCCGGCTTTACCATATATAAGACCGGGGCGATGATCACGCGATAGTCCGAGAAATCATCCTCCACCCCGATGATATCGGTCGCCATATTCTGCTCGTAGAGCGCCGTGTAATAGTTCTGGATCTCATCGCGGTACTTTAACAGCACGCTCGGTCCTGCGGAATACTCGATCGCCCACCAGTTATCCCAGTCAAACAGAATCGCTGTCTCCTTCCTTGCCCGCGCGCCCAGAGTCTCATCTCCCAGCGCCTTTAGTTCGGCGCCGAGGGCTGCTGCTTCCCGGAACACTCTGGTATTTTCATTTCCCACATGGTCAATGATCGCTCCGTGATATTTCTCACAGGCACCGATACTCCGGCGCATCTGGAAAAACATCACCGAATCCGCCCCATGCGCCACCGCCTGATAGCTCCAAAGGCGCATGACCCCCGGACGTTTTAAGGCATTGTACGGCAGCCAGTTCGTCACACTCGGCGTCTGCTCCATCAGAAGGAACGGCTTTCCGCCGCCGATACCGCGCATCAGTTCATGGGACAGGGCAATCTGCGCCGGTGTGTCCTGGTTGGAAGGGTAATTGTCCCAGGATACCATATCCATGTATTTTGCCCACTTCTGATAATCCAGCGGCTTATAGAACCCCATCAGATTGGTTGTGACCGGGATGTCCGGCGTATGCCGCTTCACCGCCTCATATTCCAGGCGATAACACTCTAAAATACTGTCCGAATTAAATCTCCGGTAATCTAAGGAGATTCCCTGAAACATCGTGCGCTCATAGGCGAAATGTTCGCTCAGCAGATTCGGCAGGACAATTTCTTCCCAGTCATAGAACGTATGTCCCCAGAATGCCGTATCCCAGACGCGGTTCACCTCCTCAATCGTGTGGTACTTCTTTTTCAGCCACACGCGAAATGCCTTCTCGCAATTTTCGCAGTAACACTCTCCGCCGTATTCATTGGAGATATGCCATGCCACAATATTGTCATAGTCTTTGTAATGTTCCGCCAGCTTCTCCGCCAGCCGTGCCGAATACATGCGGTAGACGGGACTGTTCGGGCAGGAATTGTGTCTGCCACCGAACTTGCGCTTCATTCCGTTGAACTCCGTGCGCAGGATTTCCGGGTACCGGTGTGCCATCCAAGCCGGATGCGCGCCGGTCGATGTTGCAAGCACAACCTTCAGCCCGTTTTTCTTCACCAGTTCCATAATGCGGTCCAGTTTTGTAAAATCATAGGTACTCTCGTCCGGCTGCAGCATTGCCCAGGAAAACACATTGAGTGTCACCGTATCAATGTGCGCCAGCCCAAACAGGTGCATATCTTCCTCCCAGGTTGCCTCATCCCACTGCTCCGGATTGTAGTCGCCGCCAAACGCAATTTTATTCTGATTCCATATTTTCTCGTACATTGCCCTCTCCTTTTTGTCTGCTAATCCACTTCCAACCGGAATACCACCGGAAAATCACTCTCGAACCCCGGCACCGCTATATGAAGCCCTTCCCGGTCCACGTGCCACGCAGCCTGCCCCGCATAACCGAGCAGCGTAACCACACGCAGAATCCCATGAAACTCCGGCAAATTCTGATTGGCGCTCTCTGCAAAAGAACGGATCAGAAATCTGCCATCTTTCGGACAGCGCATGCAGATCGCATAGATGCAGCCGCCGTTCACGGTAAAGCGATAGTCTTCCGGTGTATACATGATCTCTGCCGCGTCCGCAAACTGTCCGTCCACCGCCCGCGTCGGTCCTTCCATGCTTTTTCTCCACACCTTTGCCCCACGGACCGCTTCGCCGTTTACCTTCATCCAGGACGCCATATCCGAAAGGATCTGCCGGTCGCCCTCGGGAATTGTACCATCCGCTTTGGGTCCGATATTCAAAAGCAGATTGCCGTTCTTGCTTACCACATCCACGAGGGTACATAAGATTTCCCTGCTGCTCTTATAATCGAGGCTGTCTGTATAACACCAGGAATTGCGCGCCACCGCCGTGTCCGTCTGCCACGCATACGGCTTTGCCTCCGCAAATCCGCCGCGTTCCACCTCCACGATCCCGCTTCCGAACATCATGGCATCATGCTTGTAGCAGATCATGACATCCTCTCCCCAGCTTTTACCACAATTATAATAGAACGCTGCCAGCTTTTTCAAGTAAGGATGAAACGCCTCGTGCTGAATCCACCAGTCGAAATACAAAAGCTTCGGTCGATACTTCACAATCAGCTCCACCGTGCGCGCCAGCCAGTCGTCCAGAAATTCCTCGCTCGGGAAGGGTTTGCTGAAAAGATCCTGCGGGTCCGGTTCCGGCATTGCCGGCCAGTAAAAATCCCCTTTTTTCATCGGCTCCCTCACATCGCTGTCAAATTCCCTTCCATGTCCCATGAAAAACCAGTGTTCCGCCCTGTGGCTTGAAGTGCAGAACTGCAGCCCGCAAGACTCTGCTGCCGACTTTAATTCCCCGAGAAGATCTCTCTTGGGTCCCATCTCCTTCGCGTTCCAATGCGAAAGTTCGCTCTCATACATCTGGAACCCGTCATGGTGCTCCGCCACCGGGAACACATAGCCGGCACCCGCCTCCTTAAAAAGCTGCATCCATGACGCAGGATCAAATCTTTCCGCGCAAAACAGCGGGATAAAGTCTTTATAACCAAACTCCCGCTGTTCTCCATACGTTTTCCTGTGATGTTCATGCGCCGGCATTCCTTTGATGTACATATTTCTGGAATACCATTCATTGGTGCAGGCGGGCACACTGTAAAGTCCCCAGTGTAAAAAGATTCCAAGCTTTTCCCGCAAAAACCAGTCCGGCACAGGCGCCCCCGCAAGCGACGCCCAGTCCGGTCGATAACTCCCCTCTGCAATCTGCTGCTCCAACAAGTTTAAATACTTCTGTTCTGCTTCTGCCTCCATAACTCTCCCGTATCTGTCTACAGTCTCCAAAAACCGCTCCATCATCCGCCTAAAACTTTTCCATTCCATGATCCGCCAACGGATGCTTCGCCATCTGCACCATCAGAAAAACTCTTTCACAGCCGGATACAGCTTCCGGAATTCCTGATAGCGCGCCTCATACTTCTCCACCAGCACCGGATCCGGCTCAACGGTGTCAACAACATGCACCAGCTTCTCACATGCCGCCTGCACACTCTCATATTCCCCGCAGCCCACTGCCGCAAGGATCGCTCCGCCATATCCCGGTCCCTCCTCGCTCTCTATGAGATCAAGCTTAAGGTTTAAAACAGCCGCAAGAATCTTCTTCCACAGCGGGCTTTTTGCACCGCCGCCGCAGATCTTGGAGCGTTCGATCCGGATGCCCAGACTGCGCGCCACCTCGAGGGAATCCCTGAGGCCGAACGCTACGCCTTCTAACACCGCCTGCGTCATATCTTCCCGTGTGGTGTCCATCGACATTCCAAGGAACATGGCTCTCGCATCCGGGTCGTTGTGCGGAGAGCGCTCCCCCATCAGATAAGGCAGGAAAAATACCCGGTTTTCTCCCAGATTTTTAATCTTTTCCTGCTCCCGCGCATACTCCGTCGTCTTTAAAATCTCATCCATCCACCACTTGTTGCAGGATGCCGCCGAGAGCATACACCCCATCAGATGATAACCGCCATCCGCGTGATCAAAGGAATGCAGGGCATTGTGTGCGTCCACACCAAACTTCTCACTGGAGATAAAGAGCGTGCCGCTCGTTCCAAGCGACAGGTTGCATCTCCCCTCACCGACCGTCCCGGTGCCGACGGCTGCCGCCGCATTATCGCCCGCTCCCGCAATGATCTTTACTTCAGGAGAAAGTCCCAGTTCTTCCGCGATCTCTGGCTTTAAGGTTCCCACCACCTCATAGCTCTCATAAAGCTTCGGAAGCTGCTCTCTTTCCACATGGCAGATCTCAAGCATCTGCTCCGACCATGCCCGGTGTTCCACATCAAGGAGCAGCATACCGGAGGCGTCCGAATAATCGGTGCAGAACGTTCCGGACAGGCGGTATGCGAGATAGTCTTTCGGCAGCATGATCTTTTTCACCCGTTTCCACAGATCTGGCTCATGCTTTTGCATCCAGAGAATCTTTGGCGCCGTAAATCCGGCGAAGGCAATATTCGCGGTATATCCCGACAGTGTTTCCTTTCCGATCACCTGATTTAAGTAATCGGTCTCTTCTGCCGTGCGCCCGTCGTTCCAGAGGATCGCCGGACGAATCACTTCATCCCGCTCATCCAATGTCACCAGACCATGCATCTGCCCCCCGAAGCTGATCCCCGCCACCCGGCTTTTATCACATTCCGCCAGAAGTTCTTTTAAGCCGTCGATCGACTGTTCATACCAGTCTGCCGGATTCTGTTCCGACCAGCCCGGATGTGGAAATGAAAGATCGTAGGTGCGCGATGCAATTTTTTTTATTTTACCATCGGCATCCATCAGCAGCAATTTTACTGCTGATGTGCCAAGATCAATTCCTATATATAACATACTCTCCCCTTTTCTTATCATTGCAAGACTTCGCTATGCACTGCAAGACTTCGCTATGCACTGCAAGATTTCGCTATGCACTGCAAGACTTTTCTATGCAAACGGATTCTCCGTCGGATAGCGCACGCCTGCCGGCTGGTTATAACCGATCTCCTCCACCGGCACACCGATATACTTAAATACTTCGTACAGCGCCTTGCCGTAATGTCCGAATGCCACCGCGCCGTGGTGCGGGAAATTCTTCTCAATCAGCACATGGCGGTAAAATCTTCCCATCTCAGGGATGGCGAAAACACCGATCGATCCAAAAGATCTTGTCGCCACCGGAAGCACCTCCCCATGTGCGATATAAGCGCGGAGCTCGCAGTCTGCGGTGCTCTGCAGACGGAAAAACGTAATGTCCCCCGGCATGATGTCCCCCTCAAGGGTTCCGTTTGTCACCTCGACCGGAAGGCTTCTCGCCATGATCTTCTGATTGCGCATCTCACAGAACGCAAGCTTTCCGGAAGTGGTATTTCCACAGTGGAATCCCATAAAGGTGTCCTTTAACGTATATGGATATTTTCCCTCGATCTCTTCCTCATACATATCTGCCGGCACCGAGTTATTGATGTCAAGCAGTGTCACGGCATCTTCGCTCACCACGGTGCCGATGAACTCGCTTAAACAGCCGTAAATATCCACCTCACAGGACACCGGAATTCCCTGTCCGGTCAGACGGCTGTTGACATAACACGGGACAAAACCGAACTGTGTCTGGAATGCCGGCCAGCACTTGCCCGCAATCGCCACATACTTGCGGTAGCCCTTGTGATCGCGCACCCAGTCTTTTAAGGTCAGTTCATACTGCGCCAGCTTTGCAAGCACTTCCGGCTTTTTATTCCCGGCTCCAAGCTCCGCCTCCATCTCTGCCACAACCGCCGGGATTCTCTCATCCCCGTCATGTTTATGGAACGCCTCGAATAAATCAAGCTCTGAATTTTCCTCAATCTCCACACCCAGATTGTAAAGCTGCTTTATCGGTGCGTTGCAGGCAAGGAAATTTAACGGTCTTGGTCCGAAGCTTATGATCTTTAAATTGGAAAGCGCAACTACCGCGCGGGCGATCGGCTCAAATTCATGAATCATGTCCGCACATTCCTCTGCCGTTCCAACCGGATACTCCGGAATGTATGCCCTGATATTGCGAAGCTTTAAGTTATAGCTGGCATTTAACATTCCACAGTAAGCATCCCCTCTGCCATCCAGCAGACTGTCCCCGGATTCTTCCGCCGCAGCGATAAACATTTTCGGTCCGTCAAAATGCTTTGCCAGCAGTGTCTCGGCGATCTCCGGTCCAAAATTGCCGAGGTATACGACCAGTGCATCACACCCGGCCGCCTTCACATCCTCCAGTGCCTGCACCATATGTATTTCGCTCTCCACGATGCAGATCGGACATTCATAGATGTGATCCTTTCCGTACTTTTTCGTGTAAGCGTCCATTAACGCCTTTCTCCGGTTCACCGACAGGCTCTCCGGGAAGCAGTCTCTGCTGACTGCCACAACTCCGATCTTAATCTCCGGCATATTTTCTTTGTTCATAAAAATCTCCTTTCCGTTTCAAAAATAGAAACCTTCCTGTTCCGTTTTTCCTGTATCTTTCTTACACCTCAATATTGACCCCCAAAAGTCCGTTAAAAACACCACGGATTCCTGCTTCCTCATGTGCGATCAGCCACTTGTTCTTCGCAGTCATAAGCGCATCCTCTCCGCTTTTGGGCAAGGCAAAATCAATCTCTGTATTCGTTCCTTTCGGAAGAATCACAATACATTTAAATCCTTCCTCCCCGTCATTGCACGGCGCATAGTGAAGTGTCGTTCCATACATCTCAACAACCGTTCCCGCCGGGACAAAAAATGCTTCCACCCTGGATGTGTCATAAGTAAACACATCGGTCACATCCGGCAGCCATCCTAACAGCAGCACCATATTGGTCACCGCAATATTGATCTCCGAATTGCGGTGATACTCCAACGCATTTAATCTGTGATTGCTGCCGTTACAATAACCGATCTGAATCGGAAGTCCGCCGTAGATCCGTCTGGCAAACTCTCCCGCCTCCGGCAGCACCTCCAGTTCCTCCATGGATGGCACATAAATGACATCCTCCGGCAGCGGCGTGTGTTCCATCTCGCGGATCAGTCTCGTGCAGTCAAAGCCGCTCCAGACTTTCCCATACCTGCGGAACTTTTCGTCTTTAATTGAATAAATCTCCATGATTCCCCCCTGTTTGTGCTCCTTTCCATAAGTGTACCTTATGAGCAGAGTATAACAGGAGACAGTCATGGAGACTACCTGTTTCTTGTCTTTCCAATGTCACTTTTTTGTCTTTTTATCTAATTTATTTATCAGTGAAATAATTCTTCCCGCACAGAGACGGATTTCCTTTTCCGACAGCCTTCCGTCTGCATACGCCTGCCGGATATCCGCATCATCTTTCTCACTTCCCGGCATAATCAGATCATTTCCGGCTTCGATACACTTCCATGGAATACTGCCGTCTTCCGGCGCTGTTGTACTCCAGTCCGACATGAGTACACCGTCAAATCCCCACTCTTCTCTGGCAATTACAGTGCATAGCGCTCTGCTGTTTGCCGCGTGAACTCCATTGACCCGGTTGTAGGATGTCATGATTGCAACCGGTGCGCTTTCTTTGACTGCAATCTCAAATCCCCTAAGATAGATCTCCCTTAGGGCTCTCTCTGAAATATGCACATCGACCCCCATACGGTTGTCTTCCTGATTGTTGCATGCAAAATGCTTGATCACAGCTCCACAGGTTCCCTCCTCCTGTACACCGCGGACAACCGCAGCAGCCATCTTGCCTGAGAGAAATGGATCTTCCGAATAGTATTCAAAATTCCGCCCGCACAGCGGATTTCTCTGGATATTCATTCCCGGTGCCAGCCACAGATCAATATGGAATTCTTTCATTTCATGTGATACCGCTCTTCCGAAAGACTGCAGCAGTTCCTCATTCCAGGTCTGCGCCATTGCCGTTCCGACCGGAAACGCCGTACAGAACTGATAGTAGGTCTTGGCATTCTCATGCTTTTGCATCGGCTCCAGATAGCCATTTTCCAGTGCTCCCAGTACACTTTTTCCATAGACTTTCCCCGAATCTGCGTCTACCTCATACGACTGATGCAGCCGGATTCCTGCCGGTCCGTCCGCCATGATTAACGACCTTATTCCATAGGGCTGTTCCAGCGCATGTGTTGTCTCTCCCGCTGATCCCGGGACACGGATTCCCGCCGCGCCGAGTGTACTGCTGTTTTGTTCCACATGGCCATATAAGAGCGGAATCAGTTCCTCTGCCGGTATTTTTCCGGTCAGATGCACTTTTTGCTCTTCAGCGGCAGAAAGCTTTCCTGCATCGCTCTCTGCTGCCTCCAGCCGGCATGTGTGCTCTGTGAGCGTCCGTTCGTACACATCAAATTCCCATGCCTGTTCTAACTTTTGTGAATCGGCACCGATCCATATGCCATACGTTCCGGCTTCCAGATACCAGGCACTCTGTTCTTCCGAAAAACTTGCAAGCATGTTTTTTGGTATTTTAATCTCCAGCTGCTGTATTTCCCCCGGCAGCAGACATTTTGTTTTGGCGAATCCCACCAGCCGCTTTTTTTCCTTTTCCATTCCGGTCTGCGGGAGTGTCGCATAGACCTGCACTGTCTCCTTCCCGGCATAGGTTCCACCCGTATTCTGCACAGACACTGCAAGTTCCAGGGAATTCGTTTCCTCGCGTACAGACCGCTGGCGGATGTAGAAGGATGTGTAGGAAAGTCCATACCCGAACGGAAATAATACCGGCAGATTTTCCCGGTCAAAATGACGGTATCCAACGAAAATTTCCTCCCGGTATTCTTCCTTTTCCAGATCTCCGTTCCTGTATCCATAAGTATCCGCTGACGGATAATCCCCGTAATGTCTCGCCCATGTTGCCGTAAGTTTTCCGCTTGGAACCGCCTTTCCAAACAGGATGTCCGCCACCGCATAACCACCTGCCTGTCCCGGCTGGGAAATATTTAACACAGCCCGTATATTTTTTGCCTGCTCTAAAATATCTGTCAGTTCTACCGGACCACCGGTATTCAGCAGGAGCACTACCGGAATCTTTTTCTCATTCAAAAATAACAGGTCTTCCTGTTCCCTGCGGCTTAATTCATAGTCGCCGCGCTCTTTTCTGCGGTCACTTCCCTCACCTGAAATGCGGCTCAGCACATAAACTGCCACCCCTGCCCCGGCAATGTCCTGTTCTGTAACCGCTCTTCCCTCCGGGAAACAGAACGGATGATTGGAATATGCGTCAAACGGATTCTCAACCCGTTTTGTTTCTTCGAGAACCAGTTTTTTCCATTCCTCTCTCGCCTGCTCATACCGCTTTTCATAGTCGCACAGCCACGCTTCACTTGTGATCATTGCGCCCGCTTCCAGCAGTCCCTGATAGACAGAAATTGTCTTCCGGTTGTTGACATCCCCGGAGCCGATTCCACCTTTTACCGTCTTTTTTGCCCCGCTTCCAAACAGCGCCATAGGAACATCCAAAGGCAGCGGCAGAAGCGATTCATTTTTTAATAAAACCATTGCCTCTTCTGCCACTTTTCTTGCCAGAACATCATGCACCTGCTCCCGGATGGACGTTCTTTCCTCTATGGTTCCACTATATCTCCATTCTCTTTTTTCCATATTCTCTGCTTTTCCCTTCAAAATGACAGAAAGAACCATACAGAATTTTCTTCCATATGATTCTCTGTCCAGATCGTGTTTACTCTTTCACTCCACCAAGTGTCACACCGGCGATAATATATTTTGATAATAAAAGATATACTACAATGATCGGCACAATCGCCACCGTAATCATCATGTAAACTTTTCCCATGTCAAAGTTCATATAGTCTGCTCCACGCAATGTCGCAATTAAGATCGGCACTGTCATTTTGCTCTTGGTCTGAAGAATCAGTGCCGGAACAAAGTAGTTATTCCAGGAACCGACAAAAGTGAAAATCGCCTGTACCGCGAGCGCCGGCTTCATAATCGGCAGCACAATACAGTTAAACGTCCTGAATTCGCCTGAGCCGTCGATTCTTGCCGCCTCCACTAAGGACAGGGGCAGTGATGACTGCAGGTAGCTGTACATAAAATAGAATACCGCAGGCGACGCGATGCTTGGAATAATGAGCGGATACCAGGTATCATACAACCCCATTTTCGTGATCAGCCGCAAAAATCCCATTGCCGTTACCTGAGTCGGCATGACCAAAATTGCCATGATAAAGGTAAATGCTATCTTTCTGGTCTTAAATTCATAAGCATACAGACCATATGCCGTCAACGCGGAAAAGTAAGTACACAAACCCGCACAGGCAGTCGAGATACAGATACTGTTTATAATTCCGCGGAACATCGGGAAGCTTCCGTCATTTGCCACATTCTTTAAATTTTCCAGCAGATGGGTGCCCGGCAATGCCGAAAACCCCTTTTGCAGCTCCGCATGAGAACGGGTTGCATTGATAATCAGAATATAGAAGAAGAACAGACACATAAATGACAGTACAATCAACACAATATGCGCCAGAACACTCCGCAAACTGTTTCCTGATTTTGATTTCATGTTTTATCTCCTCCTTCTTCTTTCTTCTCTGGCAGCTTTTTTCGCCGCTGCCTTCGATCCGTCCGGATCATTATCATTTGTCATCTTATACACGATAAAACATAAGATCGCACTGATGATGAACAGATAAACAGATAATGCCCCTGCCATACCATAGTTCTTGCTCTTTAAATGATTATTTAAGAACATGATCAGTGTCATGGATGTCCGGTCCGGATTTCCCTGACCGTTCGTTAAGATCTGTGGCACATCAAACATCTGCAATCCGCCGATAATCGAGGTAATCAGTGTATATGCAAGAATCGGCCGGATCATCGGAAGCGTAATATAGAAAAATCTCTGCAGACTGTTGCACCCATCGATCTCGCAGGCCTCAAATACCTCCACACTGATTCCCATGATTGCTGCCATCAGCATAATCGTCGTATTGCCAAACCACATCAGGAAATTCATAAGTCCAATCAGGGAACGCGTGCCAAAAACAGATCCCATAAAATCAATCGGGCTATTGATCCATCCCAGAGACATCAGAATGGAATTGACCGGTCCACTCGTGGAAAACAGTGTAAAAAATAAAAGTGCAAATGCAGATGCCATGATCAGATTGGGCAGATAAATGACAACCTTAAAAAATTGTTTGTGATGTATCTTTAATCTGGCATCCGTAAACCAGCTCGCAAGAACAAGTGCGATCACAATCTGCGGGATAAAACCGATCAGCCACAGAATCAGCGTGTTTTTTCCATATGCCAGCATATCGGATTTCAGCAGACTGATATAATTTGCCATTCCAACGAAATTAGGTCCGACCTCCTTAATTCCGGAACGGTAATATTCATAAAAACTGTATCTGACGGTATCTGCCAACGGAATCAGCGAAAAAATAAAATAGATAATAAAAAACGGAAGAATAAATATCTGTCCCCATTTTCCATAGCTGATACTTTTTTTCTTTTTTTTCATTCCTTTGCCCTCTCTGCCATAATAGTTCTGCGGAGCAAAATTGCTCCGCAGTCATGGTCTTATTCCGGCCACTGAACTTCTGTGATATCCGGATAACGCTCTTTGATTGCTGTCTCAAAGTTTGCCTTTGCCTTATCAAAATCTACATTTCCCTGCAGATAATCGCTGAACGAATTCTGAATCAGTTCCACGCATCCCTGATCGTATGCAGATAACGGAGCAATCTTGATATTCTCAGCTACCGGTGCAAAGTAGACAAACGGATTCTGTCCGCCAAGGAATTCTGACGAGAAGTCTGCATCATCCTTTGCTGCCTCTGCCATTCCGGACTTCGTATTCGTGAAATCAGAGTAATCCTGTGAAATCTTTAACAGGTTGTCCTGATTGCTTGTCATTGCAAGAATAATATCCTTCGCATATTTTACATTATCTGTTCCTGTTGCCGCATGGATGTAGGAACCACCCCAGTTATATTCCTGTGGCGGGTTCGTAACTGCCCAGTTGCCGGCCTCTCCATCCCAGTTCGGATTCAGCACAAAGTCAATGCCCCATGCCGGAAGCAGGAATGCAAAAACCTTGGACTGGGAGCCCATGGACTTATTCCAGTCATCATTCCACTGACCCTTGATGTTGCTGTCCAGATAACCGGCATCCAGCCATTCCTTAGAATCATTCACCCAGTTAATGATTTTCTGATCTACTTTGACGGTAGTATCTCCCGGCTGAACCCAGGATTCATCAATACTGTTGCCGTACAGACGGAACGTATCCGCATAGGATGCAAAGGTATAATATCCTTTTGCCTTTAACTCTGCCGCGGTGTCCTTGATGGTTGCCCAGTCCTTCACCTTCTCGCCGACTGCCTCAGGATCATCTGTTCCGAATACATCCTTTGCAATATCGCGGCGGTATACTAAAAGTCCCGGACAGCACTGCCAGGTAGATCCTCTCTGCACACCGTCAGAATCAGAAGCCGTAGTTCTCGTAAAATCATACTGATCCGCCAGATCCGTCTCAGGATCAATTCCAAGATCTGTCAGAGGCATGGCAACATCCGCATCCTTATCGGTATATTTAAATACATAATCCGTCTCGGACAGGAAGATATCTACCTTGTCATCTGCCGCAGCATCTGCCTGATTCATAAGCGCTTCATCCAGCTTCTGCTGATATACACCATCCTGATTCGGATTGATCACCCAGTGAATCTCTGTTCCATCCTTCAGCGTTGTTACCGTTCCGTCTGAGGAAGTAGATTCCACCTCCGGATATACTGCCTCAAGACGTGTACGGAACTCATCGTTCCAGGAATAGATGTTAATTACCTTTCCCTCACCACTGAAATCTTTCTCGTCCGACTCTGTGCCTGCAGCCGCTGCACTCTCCTTGCCGCTGTCTGCTCCGGCATTGGCACTGTCTGTGGCACTGCTTCCACATCCTGCAAGTAAAGTAGCCCCCATAGCCACTGTCAGCATTAAGCTGATAACCCGCTGTTTCATACTTCAATTCCTCCCTGTATTTTAGTTTTTCAACGTCAGACCCTTTCCCTATAATGTCTGCCGTCTTCTTGATTACAGATAGAATTGTACTGAATTTTATGACTGGAATATACTAAATCAATTGTAAAAATATCAGATTCATGTCATAATAACCATATTCTTATTTTACGGAGGAAACAGCCAATGGCCTTTTCAGAAGAATGGTACGAGACCGAATTAAAAAGCAGTGAACTTGAGACCCTTCACCGACCGCCAACCGTGGAATATTCCTTTTATACGGCAGTCAAAACAGGCGATATGGAAACTGTTGTCGCCAACTGCAAAGAGGATGCATTTATCCATCTGGAGGGAACCGGTGTGCTCTCGCGCAATGCGCTTACCAACATAAAATATCATTTTGTAGTCACTGCCGCCATGCTTACACGCTACTGCATTGACGGCGGTTTGGAGCCGGAACAGGCCTATCGTCTGAGCGACTTTTACATTCTGAAAATGGACACCTGCACAACCGTCCGGCAGATTGCGGATCTTCACCATGAAATGGCTAAAGACTTTACCGGCAAGATGGTTCTTCAGAAAAAAAGTTCCATCTTATCCAAGCCGGTCGTACAGTGTGTGGATTATATTTACAGTCATATCAAAGAACGCATTACCGTCGCCATGCTGGCAGAATATACCGGATTATCCGAGAGCTATCTCTCCCGGGTATTCAAGCAGAACCTCGGCATTTCCATCAGTGACTATATCCGCGAGAAAAAAATAGAAAAGGCAACGCATCTCCTGCGCTACTCTGACAAGTCCATCATAGACATTGCCAATTACCTTTCCTTTTCTTCGCAGAGCCACTTTATCCAGACGTTCGAGAACTTTACCGGTATGACTCCCAAAAAATACCGCAATAAATATTACAAATCCATGTGGTAACTCCCCGCGAAGAAGCCGCCGGAGGAGACAGGCACGGTTCCCCTTTGGCGGTAAGCAATATTGCAGAGAGTATATGTCCTGCGATTCCCGGAGAAAGACAGCTGGAGCATTCGGTACAAAAAATACGGTATTTCTAACCAGCCGTGATTTGCAGCTGCGATGATCCGTGTCTTTCCAAGTTTGGAGCACTCCGGCGGGGCATGTCCGCACTCCGCGAGACAATTTGTAGGACTTTTGTGCAGCACTTACCTGTGCTCCCGAAAAAAACATAACCGCGCGAAGCCGATGTCTGAGCTGCTATCTGCCCTGATTTCAATAGCTGATAGCAGCGAGTTTCGGTTCGCGCGGTTTAATATTGTCTATGAGGGAGCACAGTTAGTGCTGCCAGAAAGTCCGCCCATTGTCTCCGGTGTGTCGGACATGTGCCCGCCAGTGTGTCCAAACGTGGAAGAGACACGGAATCAGCTGCAAAGCTCTGGCTGGAAGAAATACGCGCATTTTTTCCCGACGAATGCTCCAGCTGCTTTTCTCCAGGAATCTGGCATGCTGTGCTTCCTGCAATATTGTTTACCCCCGAAGAACCGTGTATGCCTCCTGTGAAGACCACTATCTGCTTCCTATCTTCCAAACAGGATTTTTATGACATGCTCTTTTTCTGCATCCAGCTGTTTGATCCACTCCTTTTTGATCCGCACGGCATATGCTGCCCCCGCTTCCGGTTCCAGTTGCTTTTCATCGCAGAAGACACTTTTTATCCACTCTTTTTTACACTCGCACTTTTCCGGATTTGAGAACCGGATGTCGAATTTCTTTCCCGCAAAAATCAGCTTTACTTCTGCATTTCCCTGCGCATCAAACTGTTCCGGCATGAATGCCGGCGCAATTACCAGATCTCCCATGACCCCCTTTACGCCGAATACTTCCGTAACCATCGTAAGGAGATACCAGCTTGCCGCACCCGTCAGGTATGCATACATGCCTCTTCCTGACAGATCATAATATTCCGGCAGTCCCGGATACATCCTGCTGTTGTCAAAATTCATTGCCGCGTTAAGAAGAGCCTGCAGGGCTTTATTTCCCTCCCGCGCAAATCCTCTCCGGTACAGTGCATTGGCGTACATGACAGCCATATGGGAAAATACTGCTCCGTTTTCCTTCTCCCCGTAAGCAAATCCAAACATTCTTCCCAGATCCATTTTTTCTTCACCAAAATCCGTATTCAGACGGTAGCCGCCCGCTTTCTCATCATACAGATATTTATCGGCACTCTGGCAGATTTTGCGGATCTGATCCGGTGTTGCCGTGCCGCTCATAATCGCAAAAACCTGACTCGTCAGCATCATCCGTACCTTTCCGTCTTTACAGCCCTCCACCGGATTCTTATGATCGTCATAATAGCCATTAAACCATCCGTGTGCCTCATCCTCAGCAATCCACTCCTGCACCCTTATATGCTCCATCAGCCAGTCTGCTTTTTCCTCCAGATTGCTGCAAATCTGCTCTGCTTTTACGATCATGGTCTGACCACTGAGATTATGTGCACATTTCTCCAGATAGGCGTCCAGTATCCCTCGTTTCTTTTCCACATTCTCATACAGCTCCCTGCCACCTGCAAACAGCATTCCCATCTCTTCTGCAATCTCAAAACGCTTACAGCCGGTCTCCTGCTCTAACAGCCGGATACAGTGCGCAATCTCTTTTAAATTTCCCGCATAAGCACTTGTAAATGCCACGCTTTCTCCATTTTCCCATGCCATATCCAGCGCGTCATTCCAGTCTGCCCCGTGCAGCCGCATCTCATTGTGCGCACCGACATCGTAGAATGCACAGAGATTCTGAAGAAGCAGATGTTCCAGTACACTTCCGAAATAGACGACGCCACCCTCTGTGCGCTGGCATTTTCCATATGTCTCGTCCCATCCGGTATCGTGATCTGTGCCTCTTTTGGACTGCAGATCCTTAAAATACGGAACCTTCTCAAAAAGAATCTCGAGATCTCCTGTCTGGTCAATATAAAATTTTGTCGTCACAAACGGCCAGAACGCATGATCCATCCACACACGGGTAATATGATTCCGGTCCGCAATAAACTCCCCCTGCGCATTTCCGATAATTGTGGCATTGGTTCCGTCCACCCGGACACCGCCGTAATTGTCGATGATCATCTGCCGGACTGCGGAAGGGTCCATGAGAAGCAATGCCAGACAATCCTGCCACAGATCCCGCCAGCCACGTCCTCCTTTTCCGTAATCATGATACGGCAGGAACGAACAGCCGTAAATTCTCCGCAGAATTGGCTGGAACGTAATCCACTTAAGATAATTGTCTGCATCCGGATTACCCGTTTTAAATGTGATGTTTACTTTCTTTGTCCAGTACCGTTTTACTTCATCATAAGCTTCCTTTACCTGGCTTCTTTGTCTGAGAGATGCTGTAAGAGGTTCGATCTGTGATCTCTCGTCGGTCATTCCGCCCAGAGTCAGATAGCGGACTGTCTCATGTGGTTTTAATAAAATCTCCGCAAATTTAAGAGCTCCCACTGCTTCTTTTCCCTCTGCCTTACTTCCTGCCACAGCTCCCGGCTTTTCTGTCCGGACTGCCTCCGGTATGAGATAGGAACCTCCCTCCCCGATAAACTCCCCGACGGTCGGGTAAAAAGCTGCCGGTGCCTCTCCCTCTCCGGTGGAACCATATACAAAATACGTTGTATGATTCTTCTGATGTCCCCGCTCATCAAACGACATCGCAGGCGTCACCTCCACCCCATAATCCGTGGTACAGATCCGGTGCAGCAGGGAAGTCACATGGCGGTGATCCCTGATATTGTCCGCACTTCTTCCATAGACCGGCATCACTGCAATCGGTGTCATTTCAAGCGGTTCCTCTGTTATATTGGTAAGTTCCGTCATCATCACTTCCATCGCTCCGTCTACCGTAACAAAAGAAGTAATCTCTGCTTTTAGTCCATGGACTGCGGATGTCCGCGTCAGTTTCTGCCACATAAATCCGGCTTCCAGTACGCTTTTCTCCTGTTCTCCGGTAAACCGCAGAAATTCTGCCTCTGCCGACGAACCGCAGGCTGACCAGTATCCCCGGTTTTTGATACGGCACCAGAAATTTCTTGTATTTTTATTGTTATGGAGATTTTCAATACTGACCGGCTCCATCAGGAAATGGTTCTGATCCCTTTTGCTGTCGCCGCCGAGTGTCGGTGTAATGCAGGATTTTAACCCACCGTCTCCTGCAAGAGGAAAATACAATCCACTGTAGTCTTCCGGCTGATACACCCGGAAGCTTCCCTGCTGATCCAAAAATTCTATCTTTCCCACGAATCTTTCCTCCCATCTTATGACATATACAATACGATTTCTGTCTGCTTTTTCAATACTTCCTGCGGAATATAATCTCCCTGCATCCTGACTCCATTTACAAGTAGTCTGTCGCATCCCGACTGCACATGTCCCGGATTTTTCACAACAATATGTAACTGGCAGCCTCTGAAAACTTTATTTACTTCAAACTCCTCCCATTCATGCGGAATTGCAGGCGTAAGATGCAGTCCATAGAAATCCGGACGCATACCCAGAATTCCCTCCACACAGCCGACCATAACCGTGGAAGCAGTTCCCGTGAGCCAGTGCACATGTGACCTTCCGAAATTCGGACTTGCCTTTCCTTCCGTGAACTGTCCATAGCAATAAGGTTCAATCACGCGGATCTGTGCACGGTCATTCTGTGCAGCCGGTGCATTTTCCATAAAATAAGTAAATGCTCTGTCTCCATGTCCCCGCAATGCCTCCGCCAGGATAATCCATCCCTGCGACTGTGAGAAAATACCTGCATTTTCTTTTGCACCCGGATTATAGATGACAGCCAGTGCTCCGTCAAAGGCGTGCGCATGATACGGCGGGTCCATCAATATTGCACCATACGGCGTGTTTAATTTCTCATATACCCTCTCAAGCGCCATATCCGCCTGATCCGCTTTTGCCAGCCCGCTGATCACCGCCCAGCTCTGCGGGTTCAGCCACATATTTGCCTCCGGATCCGTGCGCTTTCCGATCACTTCGCCTGCTTCTGTAAATCCACGGATAAAACGGTCCTCATTCCAGCAGAGTTCCTGCAGCAATTTCCCCAGTTCCTCCTGCTTTTCATCAAGATAGGCAGCCGTTTCTTTATCCTGCTTGTATTCTGCAAACTTTCGCAATATATTCATCGCATAATAAAGCTGCATGGCAACAAATGTGGATTCCCCTTCTTTGCCCAGTCTTAAGCAGTCATTCCAGTCGGCATACAGCCCCGCCGGCATACCGTGTTTTCCCAGATGGTTCATGGAAAAATCGATGGCACGCTTCAGATGCTCGTAAACAGTCGCCTCTCCCCGGTTTGCATACGGAATCACTTCATCCATAAATTCCAGATGTCCGGTCTCCGCTATATACTTGTAGACGGTCGGAAACAGCCAGAGCGCATCGTCTGCACGATATGCCGGATGCCCGGTTTCCTTTACATAAGATGCATCATCCGGCGTATCTTCATGTCCCGGATTGTGTGTAAACTTTACCAGTGGCAGTCCGCCTCCATTATCCACCTGTGCGGAAAGCATAAACCTGATTTTTTCAACTGCCATCTCCGGTGCAAGGTGAATGACTCCCTGTATATCCTGTACCGTATCACGATAACCGTATCCATTGCGCAGTCCACAGTAGACAAACGACGCTGCACGCGACCAGATAAATGTCATAAAGCAGTTATAGGCGTTCCATGTATTTATCATGGCATTGAATTCTTCACTCGGTGTCTTTATCTGAAAATGTGCAAGCTTTCCATGCCAGTAATCGGTCAGCTGCTGCAATTCCTTTCCACAGACCTGCTCCGGCAGCACATAGGAGGCCAAAATCTCTGCCACCTCAGGTTCCTCTTTCATTCCAACCAGAAATGCGAACTCACAGTGCTCTCCCGGTGCAAGCCGCACCACCGTACTGAGTGCTCCGCAGCTGTTGCCGTTCTCATTTCCCTCGTTACACAATGTTCCCTCTGCCACACCTGCCGGATTGCCATATCCGTGATATCTTCCGAGGAACTTCTCTCTGTCGCCGCACCAGGATGTCACTTTTGCTCCCTTCAGTGCAAAGAAACGGCTGACAACGATTTTATCATCGACATCGCTGCCTTCCTCGATCTGATCCAGATTCGCATGAATCATCTGCCGCACATGATCCCCACAGAAAACCGTGCGCGTAATAAACTGCGAATACTGTAAATTCACCTGATCCTGCTCATAGTTGCTGTTGTTTGTAAATTCAGCGTACCCGGTAACCGTCAGTTCTCTTTCTTCTGCAGATGTGTTGGCAATGCATACATTCCACACCTCATACGCCCGGTCTAGCGGCACATAATATCTCACTTCTGAGTGAATACCGCTGTAATCCGCCTGCATTTTTGTATAAGCAGTTCCATGGCGGCATTCACTCCGGTAAGTTTTCAGATCCTTTCCCACCGGCTGCCAGGAAGCCGACCAGTAGTCTTTGCTTTTATTATCCCTGATATAAATATATCTTCCGGGTTCGTCAAACTGGTTAAAGATGTATCTTAAAATTCTTCCGTTAGCTCCGGATTTTGCAAAACTGTATCCGCCTGCATTGTTTGAAATAATCGCGCCATATTCCGGGGAACCGAGATAATTAACCCACGGTGCCGGTGTATCCGGTCTTGTAATTACATACTCTTTCTTCGTCTCGTCAAAATATCCATATTTCATATATGCTTTCTCCTGTTTTGATTTTCTAAGGTTTTCTACATTAAATATAACCTTCCTTTGAAAATCAGAATACCAGATACGACATTAAAATATCAGATTCATGACCTAACTTTATTCAGTAAATACGATAATTCCCGGACAGTGCCAGCATGGCAAACAGATACAGGAAATTGTCGTAATAACGGCGTTCCCCTGTCCGAAGCGGCGTCTCCCAGAACCTTCTGATGCACTCCTTTGCATTTTCTCCCTTCGCAGCCAGCGAAGCCTCTGCATTTACCGCTATCACCGCAACCGGGTGCAGCGCCCGCTCTCTAAGAAGCGTGCCGTCCGTCAGAAACACACCATCCCAGTGTCCGCTCTGCTTTTCGCAGTAAAAGCTCTGTAATTTTCCCGCAATCTCCTGCTGCCAGGGATCTCTCCCAAACCACAGCCAGTCCATGGCAATATTCGCAATCGTCCGGTACGCATCACTGTAATACCAGTCATGCCTGCCGAAAATCTCCTGATGTCCCTCATGCGGAGTCCCGTCATACTCCGCATACTCCGCCGACAAACCGGTGTCCGGATGACATGCCAGATGCAGATACGCTCTGCTCGCTTCTGCCGCGTCTCTCCAGAACTCCCGGTCATCTTCGTCCGCCCATCTGGCAAATAATTCATAAAAATGGGGCAGATGGTAGGACGGATCGCTGAAATTACAATTTGTAATAAACTTGATCAGATGCCTGGATGTGTCCCACATCGGTTCCCCCGGATGCCCCGGCTCTCCCTTGTGGATGCATTCCCGCAGAATTGCCCGCGCCTCATCTGCATAGTGGAATATTCCGGTTCCATTTCCCCAGCGGTCTGCCGCAAAAAACAGTGCCATGGCAAAATATTCTTCTCCGTCGGGAGCCGGACCTTCCGCATTTTTACTGCCATCTGTTGCACAGGACCACGCAAAATAATTCTTACATGGTCCATCCTCGATGTACATATATGTCCGGGTCCATTTCCACAGCCGGTCAAACTCTTCCCTGCGGTTCATCTGCACACATGCCATCATTCCATAGGACATTCCCTCTGTGCGCACATCATGGTTTCCCGTATCCTCTATGTATGCCATGTCGGCTCCCACCTCATGATAGAAACGCTCCTCCTCATTCCCATAAAAAATTGTCTCAAATGTCTGCTCCACTCTTCTCTGAATCTCCGCTTCCGGATACCCGTACTCTGCAAACACATTGCGATACTTTCCCGTCTCAAATGCTCCCGCCATCGTTCTACTCCTTTTCTCCTCTTTCCTTTATGTGTGATACGTCTCTTTGGGTCCCAGATAACTTTCCGGGACATCCGTTCCTTCCGGACGGATCAACAGCTTTTCCAGAACAAACCCAGGTGTGACGGAATAAATGCGCAGACGGTTGATACCACTTCTGCATGAAACCGGAATCTCCTGTCTGCGTATCTGGTCTAATACACCTTTTGCCCAGAACTCTCCCTGATCTCCGATCCGGTATCCCTCAGGCACCGCGTTATAAATCCGGATCTCACCACCGTTATTCTGCACACCGTAGCAGAGTTTCTGATCGTTCGCCACCGGATTGGAGGGCTGCATATAAAGCGTAAGTACATACCCGCCGGGCTTTGATACCCAGAAATGATACTCCAGATACGGTGCATTTTCTCCCGGCACACCATACGCTGTGACCGGAAATGCTTTCATGGCAGACCGCGTTTTTCCATAGTCCCTGATGCATTGAAACCGTACCTTTTCGTTTTTTCCTTCCCGCTTACCATCCGCTGCATATCCATCCTTCCGGTCTGCATAATGCTCTGCCTCCATCACAATATAACCTGCCGTATCCACAAAGGTACCTTCCGGTACTTCCGGCAAATTTTCACATACCGGTATCTCGATCCGGCAGCAGCCGGAAGGCGTTTTTATTTCAAGCACTCCACAAGCAGACGTACCTGTATTTCCATCCCGGTTCATTGCCCAACGCTCCCGGTTTATTACAAGTTCCAGCTTTTCATAATTGTGCTTGTTCCCGTCCAGCACGCCCTGCATCGGCCACACCGAAAGCCATTCCGGTTTTTCTGTGACCTCGTATGCAGCCTCACATTCACTCAGCCCATACAGGGTGATCCCGGCGCTCCTGCACGCAGGGTCTAAAAAATCCGGCAGTTTCATGGATTCCGTAAGCCACGGGCTTCCCTCTGCATGCTGCATCGTCTGATCCACTGTCACAACCAGTCTCGGTTTATCCGCGGGCAGTACCCGGTGAATCACAGGGTTTAAACATTCATCCTCATTCCAGTGCACAAATCCGATATGCTCCGATGCTCCCATGCCATCCCAGCGCCCGTGATCCATCTGATGATATACCGTCACCAGTTCCCGGTCACGCTTCAGACACTGTTCTACCGCATCCCCGTAATCATTCGCGCGAAGTGCTCCAAGCTTTGCCAGATATTGATTCATCCCTGCCAGAAGATGCATCCTGGTCAGATTCAGTGTTCCTGCCGCAGGGTAATAGATGAGCGCCACAAACGCCGCTTCGTATTCCGGCGCATGTTCCTTCATCCACGCATACACACGCTCCGCTTCCGTAAGTATCCGTTTAATCTCCTCCAGTGTATCCTGCGTTTCTCTTCCATGCACCGGGTGATACACCATTGCACGCATTGCCTCAGGTCTTCTCTTTTGTATCAATCTGGTATATCCCTGCAGAACGTCCGCAATCTGTTCCTGTATTTCCTCCGTAAAGCTTCCAAACTGCTGCCTCGTCCACTGTCTGGTATACTCTGCGGTCTGATTGACGGCACCACTTCCCCAACGTCCAAAATCATATGCCATATCCAGAAAATACGACAGTGGGAACTCCTGCGTTGCAATATCCCCCACATTGACAATCCAAAGTTCCCGCACCCCGAATTCATATGCCGTTGTCATCTGTTCCCAGATTTTCGGAAGGTACGAACTGTTGATCCATTCATAGGAAATGGGCCAGCCGTGATAGTCCAGATGATAGTACATCCCATATCCGCCCTTATGCGTCCTCATCTCCTTTGTCGGCAGTGTCCTGAGGTTTCCATAGTTGTCATCACACAGCAGTAAAATAACATCTTCCAGTTCTTCCGATCCCATCAGCCCCGCCGTCTGATCATTTCCATAAAAAAACGCTTCCACTTCCTTGTAGAGAGCAAGCATTCTCGGGACACGCTTTACGTCCTCATCCACACACTCCCGGATCAGCTCATTCTGCGTTTTTAGCACATCGCGCAGCAGTTCAATATTGTCTTCCAATGTTGCTTTTTCTCCGAGAATTGCCGTATCCGCCTCTCCACGCATGCCCAGGGTAATCACATTTTCAAATTTTCCTCTCCGAAGCAGTCCGTCTTTCCAGAACCGGATGATGCCTTCCCGGTTCGTCCGGAAATTCCATGCATCGCCATATACCGAATCTTTTCCTCGCAGGTACTTATACTCCTCCCCCTGTCTCAGACACGGCTCATGATGCGACATTCCCATAATGATTCCGTATTCGTCTGCCAGCTTTGCGTTTGCAAGTCCCGGGCCGTCATCCCCAAATCTGGCGCTCCACATCGCCGGCCACAGATAGTTTCCTTTCAGCCTTAGCAGCAATTCAAACACATGCTCATAAACCGAAGTTCCAAATCCCCCAAAGCGCCGGTTGCACCATGTTCCAAATGCCGGCCATTCATCATTGATAAAAAAACCGCGGTATCTTACAGACGGCTCTCCCGCCACACACGCCATCGATGCACGAAGCCCCACATGCTCACGGTGAGGCGGCCTGATACCACACCAGTCGACAAACGGAGATACGCCCAGAAGTTCTGACAGATGAAACAGTCCGTAGATTGTTCCACGCTTATCGCTCCCTGCAATCAGAAGAATCTGTGTTCCGTGCCATTCTGGATCGTTCAGGAAAAACCAGCCATAACACTCCCGTTTTCCCCGGATCTGTTCCAGACCGATTCTCTTTTCTTCCTCCATCTGCTCCAGAAGTCTGCTTTTTCCAACCGTAGCCGGAACAATCACAGTCTCTGCCCGTTCTGCCACATCCGCAAGTTCTTCCTGTGATGTGCCGTACAGCACCCGCGGGCGTCTGTCCGTTACCAGCTCCACATCGCCGGCAACTTTATCCGCTATCTTCTTTACCCCGGAATCTGCCGCATCTTCCACCCAAAATATAATCTCTTCCATATTTTCAATCCTTCTCCTTACCGGAAAGAGTTCTTCAGCTGCTCTGCCAGCTGATGTCTGCGGGATGTCCAGTCAGATCCATCCTGTGCCTTTATCATCGCCCGATGCTCTTCTCCCGGTATCACACGGTATTTTTGAATGATCTCCTCCGGAATCCTCGCTTCTTTCCGCTTGCTGCACTTCTGCATCACAAGAATCATTTCCGTCATTTTTCCCTCTGCGATAAGCCGGTCAGCCATGTTGGCGATTTTCCCCTGATGAATCCACACACATTCGCTCTCCCACCGAAAGCTCTCCACAATAAGAACAGGATACCTCTGTTTTGCATGCTTCTCATATCCTGCCGGTGTATACACATAACACAGGCGGTATCCGCCATTTTCTTCCTCCCGGTACCATTCCATATGAAGCATGCCATGCGGCACATTCGCCAGCTGCGGATAACAGAACTCCGGTTCCGGAATCTCAAAATAATTGCATGCAAAACTGCCCTGTCCGTTATATCCGGCATACCCTGCCGGAACTTCCGGATGAATCGTCTCCACGCCGTTGACGATAAAATGTACCTCATGATAGCCGGCAGAAAGTCCTCCTATTTTTCCTCGCCATATTCCTGGCTGCTGCTCCGTTAACGCAGCCAAAATCTCATGCTTCTCCTTAAGACAGACTTCCACACGAGCCGCACCGGGTGCCTCCAGATAGAATTCTGCCGTGCCGTCACTGCACACTTTTACGCCCGGTATGGTCTTTGGATATTTCCCTGCCGGTCTCCCCTGCGCATCCGTTTCAAACCGGATCTGCCGGTGTACCGGATCAAAAAAGAGCATCTGCTCCTCCATGCTCTGGACGGACAGCTGTTTTTCATCCAGGCGGCGCTCCATGCAGCATGCAGATATCGTTTCTTCCACAGTCTCTGCGCCACAAAACAGAAGCGGCACAAAATCTCTCAGACTCTTTCTCCAGACATGCCATTCATGATAGCCTTCATATACTTTCTTTACGCAAAGCGTTTCTGATTCGCGCATTTTTTTACAGATATCCTCTATTCCGCGCGAAATCTCCTCTTCCCTGCTCCCGCAGGAGAAAAACACAACATCCGGTTTTTCTGCCTCATCCGTGCAGATCCTCTCTGCGTCATAAAGCGATACCCCGGAAAACATTCCAAGTGCCGAAAATTTATCCCGGTGCCTGCATACACTTCTTGCCGCCAGTGCAGACCCCAGTGAAAGACCTGCCAGTGCCCGGTAATTTCTGCCCTGCTTTACCGGAAAATGTGTTTCCACATAAGGAATCAGATCCTCCATCAGCTCTCTGTCAAAATCCCCGGGAAAGAAAACTGCCTCCTCACCCTCAATAAACGCATAATCACAGCTCATCACCACGATCATTTCCCTGCATTTATGCTCCGCGATCAGATTGTCCATGATGTAATTCAGCTTCCCCTGCCAGATCCATCCCGTCTCATTTTCACCGACACCATGCTGTAAATATAAGACCGGATACCGCCGGCTGGGATCTTTCTGGCTTCCATAAGGCGTGTATACATAACATTCTTTCAGGTGACCGTTTACACCGGATGCATACTTTGCCAGATGCACCGTTCCATGCGGTACCTCTTTCAGATAGTAAAATTCTGCTCCGCGCTCCGGCACCTCAAATGTGTTGATTGTCTCAAAGCAGCCATAAGAAAAACCGGCTTTCGGATGAAACAGTTTCACTCCGTCCACAAACCAGTGATAATAGTGCATTCCTCGCGGGAAGTTCTCTATCTTCCTGTAAAACCCTCCGTTTCCATCCGGCAGGAGTGCAAGCGGCGCCGCATCAAAATAACCGCCCACACCCGCCACTTCCACCGTCTCAGCCGTCGGTGCATACAGATAGAATTCTACCGTCCCATCTTCCCACACCTTCACCGCCTGCCGTTCTTCCGTTATCTCCGGCGCAAACGAAAGTGCCTGCTGCACCAGCGCCTGGTTAAGTTCTGTCCCCATAAAAAAACCTCCCATTCTATAAGATCTTCTGTGAGAATATCGTATAGAATGAAAGGTTCTACCGGCAGATGCGGCGCATCACTTCCTGCTGCAGATCCTCCATCAAAATCTGTGGACTGCAGGCATTGTATGCATCCATGTATTCCTGCCAGGCTGTATCAAAATCCTCTGCCATAATAACCCGCGGAAGCCACTCGTGCTTGATCTCATTGATCTGCTCATATACCATTCCTGCTTCTGTGGTATCAGAAAGCGATGTAGCGTAAGAATACATCGGATACCAGTTTCCCGGTGCCTTATGATTCCCAATCATATCCACATAGCTTTCACAGCCATACGCCCTGAGACATTTCTGGATGTCCCCCAGCTGGCTTTTTAAAAATTCTGCCGGCTGGTATTCCAGTGAAAAAGCATTTTTCCCATCCGGAAGCATTCCCTCCCAACGTGGGAAATACGAGTAATAGCAGAAATAGTCCGATGCCAGCAGATCATCCGAAAAACGCTTTGACTGTTCCTTCGTCAGATAGAAAACCCCTTCCTCATCCACGCAATAGTCCGTTCCTTCCTGCCCCCAGAAACGCAGAATCTCCACCTCCGGCTTTAAAAGATCATTCACAAACTGCAAGGCACCGTCTATGTCTTCACACGAGACCGTAACCGACAGGCCGGAGGACGTATCGATAGATGCCGCTCTCTCGACATGCCACTGGTTCTCCACCCCCTCCTGCATCGTAATCGGAAGCGGTACATAATCGCATCCCTGCTCACTCAATTTCTGTCTGTCATATGCCGGATAAATCGCATAGTAAAACTGCCACCACTGATCCACCATTCCAAGGACCGCTCCGGTGGACAGCTTATTCAGATACTCTTCATAGCTGTTTGTGAACGCCTCCGCATCCAGTATTCCCTTACGATATTCTTCATTTAATTTTTCAAAATAAGCCCGCGCCGTCTCTGTCGTGTTGTAATCCATCACCTGAAAGGTCTGCGGATCGACCATGCAGCAGCCGTCATTGGGATATCCATCCAGAAACTGCGGCACATTCTCCAGGCAGAAATATCTCCAGTCATCGCTAAGAACCGTAAATGGGATATTCCTGGTTCCGTTCTCCATCATGGGATTGGCATTCACATAAGCCTCCAGCAGATCGAAATATTGCTCTACCGTATGAACTTCCGGATATCCTGCCCATTTTAAAACCCTCGTCTGAATCCAGAATGCTTCCCCGTCATGGATCACATCGCTGCTTTTTCCATTTGTCACCCCGAATTGTGGAATCCAGTAAATGTGTCCGTCTTCCTGGCGCAGCATATCCCACTGCTCATTCGTCATGTATTGCCGGATATTGGGATATTCCTCCCAGTACTCATCAATCGGAATCAATGCCTCTGCTTCGTATAAGTTTTTTTCCCCCTGTATGAAGTCCGGATATCTGCCGCTGGCAATGTATGAATTGAGCGCCTGCTCCTTGGTCTGACCGGACAGCCAGAGTTCTTCACACTCTGCTCCTGTCACCTCTGCAATCTTCGCTTTCATGATATTTCCATATTCAAGGCTGTTTCCCTCCGTCGGAAAAAAAGCCGTAAAATGCTTTATCTGCGCTTCTGCCATGCGGTCTGTGTGTGCCGCCATGTTCCACAGCACCAGAAGCAGTACCATTAAGGTCATTCCTTCTGCCAGTCTCTTTTTCATCTGTTTTCCCTCTTTTCCAGTCAATTATACTGTTTTTAAGGGACACCGGCAAGATGGGATTGCATACGCTCCTTCGCTTTTATATGGAATTATTCTTTTACGCCACCGAGTGTAAGACCGGTGACAAAATATTTCTGTAAAAACGGATAGATGCAGATAATCGGCAGCATCGTGAGTATCGTTGCCGCAGAGCGGACTGACGTCGGTGTAACGGTTCCCACTGCATTCTTCATGGCTTCTGCCGAAGTTCCCTGATTCGTGACGGATGACAGCAGCTTCATCAGCTCATACTGCAGCGTCGTCAGATCAGAATTCATGCGGTTGTACAGCATGGCATCAAACCAGGAATTCCATTGTCCGACTGCAACGAACAATGCCACCGTCGCAAATACCGGCTTGCAGAGCGGACAGTAAATCTTTAGAAAAATTGTCGTATATCCGGCACCGTCTAACTGTGCGGATTCTTCCAGACTGTCCGGTATACCATTCATGTAAGTGCGGATTACCAGCATATTAAACGCACTTACCATGCCCGGAATTACATACACCCAGAAACTATTGGTAAGACCGAGTCCTTTGTAAAGCAGGAATGTCGGAATCATTCCTCCATTCACATACATTGTAATGACCCAGAACAGGGAAAGGCTTCTCTTAAACAGAAATCTTTTTCTGCTGACAACAAACGCCAGAATCGCGTTTGCAGCCAGTGCCAGCACTGTTCCGATAACTGTTCGCGCAACCGTGACATATGCACCGGTAATCAGATTATCTTTCTGCAATACCGTGATATAATTTTTCCATGTAAATTTTCTCGGCCACAGATAAATTCCGCCACGCAATGCATCCGTGCCATCGTTTAATGAAATCGCCAGCGTATTCAGCACCGGATATAATGTGATTACAACAATCACAAGCATAATGATTCCGTTCACAATGGGAAATGCATCAACGGATCCTGTTCTCTTTCTTTTTTTATTTGCTCCTGCCAGCTGTTGCATGCTATTACCCTCCTTAGAATAACCTTTCTTCTCCGTTGCGCTTTGCAATCTGGTTTGCAATGACAATCAGAATGATACTTACCGCACTCTTAAAGATACCTGCAGCCGTACCAATGGAATAATCTCCCTGACTGATACCCCATTTAAGTACATAGATATCAATCGTCTGAGACACTTTCTGCACCAGTCCGTTTCCCAGAAGGTACTGAATCTCAAATCCGGCATTTAATACATTTCCTACATTCATTAACAGAAGAATCATAATCGTTGGTTTGATTCCCGGAAGTGTCACGTATTTGATTTTTGCCCATCTTCCCGCACCGTCAATGGAAGCCGCTTCATACAGGGACGGATCAATGGATGTGATGGCTGCCAGGTAAATAATGGCATTCCATCCTGTCTCTTTCCACACATTGGCAAACGCGACGATCGGCCAGAAATAATTCGGATGTGCAAAAAAATTGATTGGCTGTGTAATCACATGCAGATTCATCAATATCTCATTGATGATTCCGCTTCCCGAGAGCATATCATGCAGAATTCCCGTTACGATAATCCAGGACAGGAAATGTGGCAGATAAGAGATGGTCTGAACAACCTTTTTCCCGCCATGTGATTTTATCTCGTTTAAGAGAATCGCAAATGCGATTGCTGTCACAAATGTCACAACCAGGTTTATCACACCCATCGCAAGCGTATTCCGGATGACACGGATAAATGTCATATCCGAAAATAAGGTCTGAAACTTCTGCAGTCCCACAAACTCAGAGTGGGAAATTCCAAGCTTTGGCTTATAATTCTGGAACGCCATCGCCCATCCCGCCAGTGGAAGGTAATAGAAAATGATGCCATAGATTACCATCACACCACTCCAGAACAGCAGAACTTTCTGTCTCTTTATTTCTTTCCAGGTGATCTTTGCTTTATATTGATTTTCTTTTTCTTTGGATCTTGTTCTCGTCAAAGCCATACCCCACTCCTTAAAAAAACAGGCAGATGAAATCTTCCTTGCATCTGCCTGTTTCCAATTTCATTTTATGTGTTATTCGTATTTCGCTGCTTCTTCCATTCTCTTATCAAGTTCTGTCTGTAACTCACCGATAAACGCACCCGGATCGCAGCTGTTGTATGCATCCATGTACTCTGCCCATGCCGCATCAAAATCTTTTGCCATCACGACCTGTGGGAGATACTCGTGCTTGATCTCACCGATCTTATTCCATGCCATACCGCCTTCCGTATCGGTAGTGAAGCTGTTTGAATAGGACCACATCGGATACCATGCACCCGGAGCTTCATTTGTTCCGATCATATCCACATAGGTCTCTGCGCCATAAGCAGAAAATGCTTCTTTTACATCATCATTTAATCCGTCAAAAAATTCATTCGCCTGTCCATCCGGCTTATTCGCATTGATTCCGTCATCACTTGTACCGGAATACTGTGGAAAATAAGAATAGGTACAGGTATGGGATGCTTTGTATGCAGTGTCAACCGCTCTGGTTCTCTGCTCCTCTGTGCGGTAAAATTCACCGTTGTCATCCACATTATAGTCAACGCCTTCCACTCCCCAGAAACGCAGGTTGTGAATATCCTGTGAGAGGAGGTCATCTACAAACTGCAGTGCAGCTTCCACATCCTCACAGCTTGTGGTGATCGCAAGACCGTCTGATACATTTAACACACCGCCGGAACAGTGCCACTGGTTTTTGACACTCTCATCAATGGTAATCGGAAGCGGAATGTAATCGCATCCCTGTGCATCCAGCCCTGCCTGCTTGATTGCATCTCCCGCAGTGTAAGCAAAATCCCACCACTGGTCAATCATGCCAAGTACACGTCCGGTTGACAGTTTGGCAATATACTCATCATAGGTCTGTGTAAAGGATTCCGGATCTACAATTCCCTTCTGATATTCTTCATTCAATTTCTGGAAATACTTTACTGCGGTATCCGTCGTATTATAATCGATCACCGTCAATGTCTCCGGATCTACGATACAGGAGCCGTCGTTTGGATATCCATCCAGAAACTGCGGCGCATTCTCAAGGCAGAAATATCTCCAGTCATCGCAGAGAATCGTATACGGAATGTTCTCTGTTCCGTCTTCCATGGTCGGATTTGCCTCATTATATCTCTCAATCAGATCAAAATACTGATCCATGGTACGGATCTCCGGATAATCCGCCCATTTTAATACCCTGGCCTGAATCCAGAATGCCTCATCGTTGTGTGTACAAACCTTCTCTTCTCCCTTGATATTGCTGAACTGCGGTATCCAGTAGATATGTCCGTCGTCCTGGCGAAGCTGATCCCACTGCTGCTGTGTAAAGAAGTTTTTGATATTCGGATAATCATCCAGATAATCATCGAGTGCTACCAGAACGTCCGCATCATAGAGCTGTGACTGTCCGCTTCCCCCGCAGATAAAGTCTGGCAGCTCACCACCGGTGATCATCATGCCGACAGCTTCCTCTGCCGTCTGTCCGGTCAGCCATGTTTCCTTCACTTTCACGCCGGTCTTATCGGCAATGATCTGCTGAATCTCATTGTCGTCATTGATCTCTGAACCGGGAACTGCAAAAAAAGCCGTAAATTCTTTTACCCCACCGGCTTCCGTGCTGTCTGCACCGTCTGCGTTTTCCTTTGCGTCTGTCGATGCCGCATCACTCCCGCATCCGGCAAACATGGCTGCCAGCATTGTGGCTGCCAGCAATACACTGATAAGTTTCCTTCTCTTCATCTTGTAACTACCTCCCTATTTGATAATACTATTTTACCTTTCTGGCAGATTCAGACAATTGGAGGAAGTATAGATAAAAGCAGGGCAAAGTATAGGTTCTTATTTCCATACTTTGCCCTGCTTTTGAACTTGCCGTATTTCCTTTATGCCTCACGCCGGAACTTCGCCGGTGTACAGCCTTTTACCAGAATAAAACGGTTCACAAAATAATCAAGATCATGATACCCGACTTCCTCCGCAATCTCGACAATCTTCTTATCGGTATGTAACAGCAGATCCGCTGCCCGTTCCATTCTGTAATTATTCAGATAATCTTTGAATGACTGCCCGTTTTTCTTACGGAACAGCTGTCCCAGATATGCGCTGTTGACGTAATATTTTTCACTCAGGCTCTTTAATGTGATATTCTTTGCATAGTTTTCCCGGATCTCACGCTCAATCTCTCCTAGCACTCCTCTGGATACATTTTTGCGAAGCTGCGACAGATAGTCACCGTATTCACATGCAAACCGGGTCAGATGCGCCTTGCTGCCGCGCATTACCCCCTTTTCAAAGCTGCTCTCACTGATCAGGCGCAGAATCTCTTCCTGATTTACCCCATCATCCTGCTCACTCGCCAGATGGATCAGCTGAAACAGAAGATAATTGATGTTCAGATTCATCGTCTCACCGGTCATTTCCCTGCTTATCATCTCCCCGTAAAACTGCTCAATCGCACTCCGTATCTCTACATGGTTGTTCTGCTCCACAGCTTTTAACAGACGATCCAGACTGCTCTTGCATAAAACAATTCCTCCGGAAGTAACCTGCACTTCCTCCTCATAGTAATAGATCGGCTTTTTTGCGCGGAATCCCTGAAAAGACCGGAGCATACACGCATTTCCATAAGATCTGGCAATGTTGCTGATATCCTGCACCTTTTTCCCTACAAGCATGATGACCGGCTGGTGCATGTTAGCAATCAGATACTCAAGAAACCGGTTCAGATATGTTTTCCCATCAATCCCCTGCTCCTTAGCAAACGCATCACAATACAATAACCCAATGTCATAAATCTTCTCATGCGTTGAGACATCAAAGACACAATGTGATGCATGGGGTCCCAGGAACTCAATACAATACTGGTACAGCTGCCGCTGAAAGCCCCGTTTTTCCTTATCTGATATTTCCTCGGCTCTGCCGTCATCATCCATCTGAATCTCTACATACCGTATACCGGATGCCCCATCCATATGCGACTTCACATACTCCAGATTCACACTGTCAAACTTTCCCTGAATCAATGCGATCAGATGTCTGGACAGATACGCCTGCTCCATTTCCCGGCTGCTTTGCTTCTTCTGGTTGTCCGCCCTTCGCAATACCTGGACTTTATTCAGCACCTTCAGCAATTCTTCCCGGTCTACCGGTTTCAAAATATAATCTGTGCAGTCGTAACGGATCGCCTTTCTCGCATACTCAAAATCTGCATATCCGCTCAGGATTACAAAATGTGCATCGGAAATCTTTTCCCCGCGGATTTTCTCCAGAAGTTCCAGTCCTGTGACGACCGGCATTTTTATATCCGCAATAATGAGATCTACCTGCTCCCCGCGCAGATATTCCAGTGCTTCCTCTCCGTTTGCCGCCGTCTTAACAACTTCAAATCCCTCCTGCTCCCAGTCAATCAGTATCTTCAGTCCCTGTAATATAAACGGCTCATCATCCACGAGCAATACCTTTAACAATGCTTCCCCCATCTTTTTCCTTCCCTTCTCTACAATGGCATCCGGATACTCACTGTCGTACCGACACCCTGCTCCCCCTCTATATCAAATGCCACCTGCTCCCCGAATACCATTTTCAGCCGCAGACATGCATTGATGATTCCCACTCTTCCGCCATCCTTTAGCATATCAATACTGGCGTTTAGCATGCGCTCTTTTAATTCCTGCATCTGGGAGGCGTCCATGCCGCATCCGGTATCTTCCACTTCCAGATAAAGTGCCTTCTGCTTTTGGCAGATCCGCACAAAAATCCAGCCGGGAGCTGTCTTTGCCTCAATTCCATGTACACAGGCATTTTCCACAAAGGTGACAACTGTCATTTTGGGAATTTTAATGTCCAAACAATCCTCTTCCACTTCAAGACTGTAACTTAACCGCTCTCCAAACCGATACTTCTGAAGCCCCAGATACGCTCTCACAAATTCCATTTCCCTGCGGATCTCGACACTGTCGTTTCCCCATTCCACATACTGACGCTGCATCAGCGCCAGCTTTTCCACCATGTCTGCCGTCTCATATTCGTTTTTCAACAGGCTGTGCATGCGGATGCTCTCCAACGCATTAAACAGAAAATGCGGATTGATCTGGCTGTGCAGCGCGAGCAGTTCTGCATTCTGTCTTTCCACCAGCATCTCCTGTTCTTTAATCTTATTCTTATACACAATCTGAATGAGTTCATTTGTTCTCGCAACCATGCGGTTGTAATTGCTCATCAGGCTTCCAATCTCATCTTTTCCACGCACATACGAAATCGGCACCAGATGTTCCCCGCCGACTGTCTCAAACACTTTGCTGAGTTCGCTGATTCTCTGCGTAAATGACCGGTTAAATCCCCGCACCAGAAGGAGTGGCAGAATCGCATTTACAACAATTAAGAATCCAATCAGCGGCAGGTTTTTCCGGATTTCCGTCCACAGCTGGCGTTTGGGCTGCATGACATAAATATCCAGATCCATTCCGTAAAACTCGAGTTCCTGACAGTATCCGACCCTGCCCGTCTGGTCAAATGTCTGAAATTCCTTTCCGATACTGGAATATCTGCCATTTGATAAGACAATCTTATCTCCCTGGCAGATAAATACATCCGTGTCATAATTCATTTTCTCTAATGTCCGGTTTACTGCACTGTAATCGATGTTGATCAGCAGCACCTTTTCCATATTATTTTCCGCATAAAAGTCCAGCTTCTGGAAAAAAAGCATCCGTCTCTGCGGCTCCACCGAAGGTGCCCTGCTGTCATCATACTGGAAATATAATCCCTTATTCAATCCGTTATCCTGAAAATAGCGGTACACTTCTGTACCGCGTATTTCCTTCATATTACATACCTTTCCCCCATTCACGATCGTGTCATTATCCGCATACATCGTGATTACCATGTTGTTCATGCCAAGTCCGCTCTCAAACAGGGTATCTTTAAAAAAATCCTGATAACTCACCACATAGTCCAACGGATCGCTGTAGGTATTCGCCAAAAAACGGTTAATATATTTGCTCGTATAAATACTCTTCCCGATCTCTGCTGCATTATTGACCGTATTTGAAATACTGTATGCAACTGCATTGGCAATATTCGCCATCTCATGCTCTCTGGCTTCCCGCTCAGACTTCATGACAACAGAAAATACCGCACTGTCCGTCACAATCAGCGGAACCAGCACGCACAAGATATACAGGATATAAAATTTATTTTTTATTTTAAAGTCATCCATCCAGGCTTCAACCGCATGCAGAATTCTCTTCATATCCTCTCCCAGTATTTTTATACTAACATTGTTTTTCATCGAGTGCAACGGATACCGGCAGCATCAGTATTCCACTTCCGTCACATTTCCCGTTTTGCATATAAAAAGTGTGCTCACCGTCTGTCCGGTCAGACGGCTGCTTCTCTCATCCGGCTGCTGCCCTCCGACTGCGATCTCATAGCTTCCCGGGTGTACCAGACATTTTCCCTCCTCGGAGATCAGTGCAAAATCACGCGTAGAAAGGGTGATACAAACCTCTTTCTTTTCCCCACATTCCAGTGCAACCGACCGGATTCCCTTCAGCTGATAGCCGGGATCGTAAGCTTCTCTTTCACTGAATCTGACATATACCTGTACCGCTTCCTGTACCGGGTAGGTACCGGTATTCTCCACCGTTACATGCACCGTTACCGGCTCCAGTATTCCAAAATCTGTGACATCTGCATGTGCATCAGAATAACGGATCTGCGAATAGGTAAGACCATATCCAAACGGATAGAGCACATGTCTGTCCGTATACCGGTAGGTACGTCCTGCCATGGAATAATCCGTAAAATCCGGAAGAAATTCCGTTCCTTCATAAAAGGTAACCGGCAGTTTTCCGCATGGAGAGAATTCTCCGAACAATGCCTCTGCGATTGCTTTTCCACCTCTCGCTCCCGGGTACCAGCAATCCAGTATTGCCCGTATCTGTGCATGTTCCTGCGCCCACGACAGATCCAGTGCACTTCCCGCCAGCACGGTGAGCACAATCGGTTTTCCGACCGCTGCGACCGCCTCTAAAAGTTCCTGCTGCAGTCCGGGAAGCTTTAATCCCAGCTTGTCACCGCTGGCATACTCATTTCCCGCATCTCCCTCTTCGCCTTCGATGCCCGCATCCAATCCCAGACACATCACAATGACATCTGCCCGCTCCGCAGCAATCAGCGCTTCCTTAAACCGGTCCTTCGGCTCCCCGAGGAATTCTACCTGATCCTTATACAGATGGCAGCCCTGCGCATATAGGACGCGGGTTTTCTCTCCGGTGTATTCCTGAATTCCCTCCAGCGGTGTAATGTATCTGGAGGATGTCCCCTCATAATTTCCAACCAGCGCTGCTCTGGAGTTCGCGTTTGGTCCGATCACTGCAATGGTATGGACCTGTTCCTGCTTCAGCGGAAGAAAATGGTTGTCATTCTTAAGCAGCACCATACTTCTTTTCGAGGCTTCTAAGGACAGTGCAATATGTTCGGGGCACTCCACCACATCATAAGGAATGTTCGCATATGGAGACGGATAATCCTCCATCATCCCCAGCCGGATTCTAACATCCATCAGGCGCTCCACCGCTTCTGTGATCGTCTTTTCCTCCACCAGTCCCTGTTCACAGGCACGGCTTAAATACAAAAATGCCTTCCCGCAGTTTAAATCACAGCCATGGTTGACAGCCATTGCCGCAGATTCTTCTACCGTCTTTGTCACATGATGGTGCTCATGAAAATCAAGAATTGCCCAGCAGTCGGACACTACGTGTCCCTCAAAACCGAATTGTTCTCTTAAAATATCCTGCAGAAGTGTCTTGCTTCCGCACGCCGGTTCCCCGTTGACGCGGTTATAAGCGCCCATCACGGCTTCCACACCGGCATCCTTGACACACCGCTTAAATGCATACAAATACGTATCGTACAAATCGTGCAGCGACACCTTTGCATCAAACTCATGGCGCAATGCTTCCGGACCGCTGTGCACGGCAAAATGCTTGGCACACGCAGCCGCCTTTAAATGATCCGGATCTTTGCCCTGAATCCCTCTGATATACGCACAGCCAAGCTTTGCCGTCAGACAGGGATCCTCCCCGTACGTCTCATGTCCTCTCCCCCAGCGTGGATCTCTAAAAATGTTAATATTCGGCGCCCAGAAAGTCAGACCTTTATAAATACCTCTGTCTCCTCTTCCTGAATACGCTTCAAACTTTGCCCGTCCCTCGGTGGACACCACATCTCCGATCTTCTCAATCAGTTCTTCATCAAAAGTCGCTGCCAGGGCAATTGCCTGTGGGAACATTGTCGCCACACCGGATCTTGCCACTCCGTGAAGCGCCTCATTCCACCAGTTATACGCCGGAATATGCAGCCGCTCAATCGCCGGTGATTCATAGCGCATCTGGCTGATCTTCTCCTCCAACGTCATCTGTTCCACCAGTCTTTTTGCATATTCTTTCGTCTCCAGACTCATCTCTCCCTCTCCTTTTGCTCTATTCTTCTGCTCCACTGCACGTAAAGCTCACATAATCCGCATAATTTTTACTGTCAGTTCCATGCGAAGACGCGTACATTCCAATGGTGCATCCCACAAAGCCTCCCGCCTCTTCCGTGGTATACGCAAGCAGGCTGACCTTATCGCAGGCACAGATCATTTTTTCTCCCAGCCTTACCCAGATACCCGCACTCTGCTCCTCTCCGCGGATCAGAATCTCCCATAACTCCTGCTCTTCTTTCAGAAGAACTTCACGGATGACCTCTTCCCTGGCATGAACATATGTGCTCACCCGAAAGCAGACATCTGTTCCCTTTTTCCCGATCTCCATCCTCAGATGATTCTCATGGTTCTGGTATAATACCATTCCCGCCGTCTCATCCTCCGACTGTGGTTCAAAGCGGAATCTGACCGCTGCATGGAAATGATAGCTTTTCTGCCGGAGTCCGAAATAACTGCTGCATCCTTTTTCACCGATCGTCTGTTTTCCACAGTATAAGCGGAATACACCGCGTTTTTCTGTCAGCGAATAGGATGCCTCATTTCTTCCCCCGATCCCAAGCAGCCTCTGATCCGGTCTCGTCTCCCAGAAACACAGGGTATCGCACGTTCCTGTTTCTTCCGGAAACCGGTACTCTTTTAGCGGCACTTCCAGTGTCTTCTCCAGATGTCCGGTTCCGGCAGCAATTACCGGCCATCCATCCTGCCATACAACTTTTGCCAGAAAAGTCTCGCGCCCCATACTTCCATGGTTCTTACAGCGTCTCGTGGCGAGCATCACCACATACCAGTTCCCGTTTTGATCCTCCACCAGATCCCCATGCCCAGCATAGACCACAGGATAATCCGCCCCAAGATTCCGATGTGTAAAGATCGGATTGCGCGGGCATCCCTCAAACCATTGAAACAGCTTTCGGCTTCTCGCCACACTGATGCTGTGTTCCGGTCCGGTTCCTCCTTCTGCATGCAGCAGATAATAATAGCCGTCTTTTTTGTACAGATGTGGTCCCTCCGGCCAGATTGCCCCTCTCACAGCCCCTTTCCAGATTGCCATGCTCTCTCCGACCAGCTTCTTCGTCGTCAGATCCAGTTCCTGCACCCAGATCTCCCAGTCCCCATTGTACCTTACTCCATCGGGATTCGGTCTGGTTCCGCAATAATAGCACCTGCCATCCTCATCAAAAAACAGGCTGGGATCAATCCCGGCTGCTTCTTCTCCCAGATAACAGGGATCTGACCACGGTCCCTCCGGGTGCTCCGCCGTCACAATAAAATTACCTCCATAGCTGACATTTGTGGTAATCATATAATAAATACCCTTATGGTATCGGATGGTCGGCGCATAGATTCCCCTGGAAATCTCCTCTCCCCCAACAGCAAGCTGCTCTTTTCTCTGCAGAATATTTCCGATTTGCTCCCAATGTGCCAGATCCCTGCTGTGAAACAGCGGAACACCTGGTGCATATGCAAAACTGGATGTTACCAGATAGAAATCTTCTCCTACCTGGCAGATCGACGGGTCCGGATAAAATCCCGTCAAAATCGGATTCTTAACTGTAACCATAGCTTTTCCCCCCTACTCCACATATCCAAATCCGAGAATCGTAAATTTCTTATCCAGATTCTCACCGCTCATCTGGATTCTCACGGTATGTGCTGCCGTTTCCTTCTCCTGAAATACGAGCACCGCATTACAGTGCAGCCAGTTATTGACATGTGGATCTGCTGTGAACCGGAATTCCCCATCCACCAGCACATCCGCTGTCCCGGCATCCACCTCGCCGGAATCCTTAAATATCAGAAATAACGCTCTGCATGTGATCGTCAGTTCAAAAAACGCCCGATCCGGCTTAGTTCCATCATACATCCAGTTATATGGGAATTCCGGCGTAGTGCAAAGATCCTGATCCATTTCCACACACTGCAGTTCGTGATCTGTCGCATCAAAGCCTCCCTCTCTCATACTGGCGCCCTCATATCCGTCCCGCCGGTCTAAGAGTTTTACTTTTTCAAACGAATTGCCGATCGCAGGCTCCCCGCGCAGACGCTGTTCTAAGACTTCCTCCTCCGTCATGCCCTGCCGGAAGCTGTCCACCCTCGCATGGTCGGACGTATCACATACCTCCATCAGGTATTCCAGACAATCTGCCATAATGGTATGTCCAAGGTTGGTCGGATGAAACATGTCATAAAAAAACTGGTTCTTCGTAATCACTCTTTTCTGTTCTTTTCCGGAAAACTGCGGGGTAACCGCATCCAGAATACTTACCATCGGAAGGTCGTACTGTCTGCCCACGGGCTGCAGACGTTCCTGAAGATTCCAGTCATTTGCAAATACGGAAAACAAGAGTACCACCGCAGGTCTCCACGGCAGCTTCAATACCTTACGCACCAGACTCTCATAGCAGTCCCCTTTGGTCTCATCTCCCTCATCATTCACCGCAAACTCGATTACAACAAGATCCGGCTGTTCCCCCTCACGCAGCACATCTCTGTCAAAACGGATCATTCCAAGCTCCGATGGGGTTCCTCCTACTCCCGCCTTGATGAATCTGACATTATTGTTCCGTGCAAATCGTTTCTGAAACAGCTGATATGCCTTATATGCATAACACTCTGTGTGAATCGGCACTGCCCCTGCCCCCTGTGTGATGGACCCTCCGATAAAAGCAAGCGTCACTTCTTTTCCGGCTCGCGCTTTCTCAATCACTTTCCGGATGCGGTAGGTATTTCCCAGGTTCATAAGAGAGCGCTGCACCATCTTATAATATTCTTCCGAATGGAGATCCACTTTTTCTTCTGTCAGATCTTCCGGTGCCGTAAATCCGTCGTTTAAATAAAAACGGACATCTGCCTTTCCCACCCGTTCCGGTTTGTCAAATGTAAAGCGGATCTGTCCGGGCACATCATCATCCGGACTCCATTCATAATCCGACAGACAGATCCTCTGTTCCATCCCATCTCCCTGCAGTGTTGCCACCAGATTCGTTCCGCCCCCATACAAATCCTTTTTGCCGTACATCTGAAAAACAAATTCTATCTTTTCAGCCGGATGCTCCATCTCAACTGACACACCAATACTGTGTACAAGCGTGCGGAAGCCTTTCACTGTACCGAGCAGTTCAAGTATTCTGCTATCCGTGATATTTCCGACAATCTGTGCACTGTTTGCCAGACGGCCGTCACTTTCATAGATGAACTGCACTGCTTTGCCGTCTCCTTGCTTCAGTCCGCAGATCTCTTTTCCACGCATAATATAAAAATATGCTCTTGCTTTTTCCGGGTCTCTCGGTGCCACTGGTCCTGTCATTCTGTGCTCCTCCTGCCATTTTATTTTATATACATCTATGGTAGCACAGATCTCCTTCCGGATACGCGGGAGAAACTATAGATATTACTACGATAAATTAGTGTTCTTGCCCTGCCCCCGCGGAGCGTTTTACCGGAAGCCGTCACATCAGAAATAAACGGCTGCCTTTATGCGGTAAGTAATATGAGGAGAACCGTTCTTTTTCTGATGTGACCGTCTTCCGGTATTGATTCGGCAGCATTCCGTACCGCTTCCGGAACAGATTGGAAAATGCCTTGCTGTTTGGAAAGCCGTGGTTTAATGCAATCTCGCCAATCGCAAGATCCGTCTCTTCCAGATCCCTCACGGCATGCTCCAGACGCACACTCGACAGGTATTCCTTGTAATTGATCTTCGCATATTTTTGAAACATCCGGGAGAGATACGCCGGTGAATAACCAAAAATCCCCGCCAGTTTTTCCAGCGAAACATCCTCCGTATAATGCTCCTTCAGATACCCGGTAATCCTTCCGAGACGCTTAAGCTGCTTATTGTTCTTAAGTATCTCTTCGTCCACCTCAAACTTCCGGTATCTTGTCACCAGAAGATACTCCAGCTGATAAAAACAGCTTAGCATTTTTAATTCGTAACCGGTCTGTTTCTCACCGTACGCCACAAACATTGTCTCGAGCAGGGAAAACACCTGACGGTCATCCTCTTTTCCGCTGTGGGAAAACCAGATAAACTGTTCTTCCGTATAATAATCCGCAAAGACGCCAAGCGGAATCTGCAGCACAATCGTCTCGTTTGGCAGAGGGGCATGGATCGCATGCACCTCATTGCTGTTCACCAGCACAAACTCCCCCGCTGCAAGCACATATTTTTTCTCATTCAGGAAAAAATCAAGCTGCCCCTGTCTCACGGCAAATATCTCGATAGAACGGTGCCAGTGCTTCTCCCTGATATATTTTCCGCCGCCGCCCTCAAAGAGAAACAGCTTAAACGGAAGTCCCCTGTCCGGAACGATCACTTCATGCTGATAAACAATATCATTCACTCCACTTCGGTCTCCTTTAACAAAATTTCATTACCGCGCAGTAAGCTGAAACCGCCGGTTTTCACCAGCCATCCTCATAAAATATACTGTATTTTTTTTATTTTGTTAAAAGTATAACATAATTTTCAATTTTCTCATTTATTTTTCACGATTAATTTATATTTTGTTTATCTTTCTTTGAAATACTGCACAATTTCCCTTGTCTTCTTTTTTCGTCTTTTTTCGCACTTCCACAATTCTTTTGTTTTCCTACTCCGGCAGACTGTCCGACAAACATAAAGTTCCCGAGGATGTCAAGTCATTGCTACAAACTTTTTGACCTTTTTTCCTCGATTTTTCCCATAAAACCGTTGTTTGGGAACAGAGGACGTTATATTGTTGTCACAAAATCAGCAGGGAGGATGTAACGTCATTGCTACAAGTTCAGTAGTAGTGGACGTTACATTATTGCTACAAATCAAGTCAGTGATTTCCACTCCACCTCCACTCTCCCGTCATCATACACATATATTCCCTGCACATATTCTTCCAGCATCTCTCGTGTCAGCTTCTCATAGCCTAAATACTTCAACATTTGCTCCACCGGAATATTCTTTTTCATCAGGATTTCTTTCTCGTCGTTTATCAACTCATCCAGTTCCTGTACACGTTTCTGCAGTCGTTCTCTTTCTTCTTCCAACTGCTTCTTGGCTTCCATAAACTGGTTCTGGTTCATCTGTCCCTCGTGATACTTCTCGTAGTTCTGGCGGTTCTGGATTTTTATTTGTTCTTGACACTTTTCACAATCTGCACTTTCCGTCTTATAGGCTTCTATACTGTCCTCATGCTGTTTTCTCATGGATTGCTGCATCTGTTCTTGGCTGATATTCTGACGTAAGTAAGCCTTTATTTCTGCCAGCACGATATGCTCCAGCATTTTGTTATCCGCTTTCCCGGCAAAACACCCTGTATCTTCTTTTCCTTTACTGTAAGCACAGCTATAAAGGATATGACCATGAACAGGACTGCTTGAAGTCAGACTTCTGCGACAATTCCCGCATTTTACATAGCCACCTAATAGTGTTGTTTCCCTGTCAAATTTGCTTTTCTTGGTGTATCTGATCTGCAGAGACTGTGCTTTCTCAAAGACCTCTTTTGATACGATCGGCTCGTGATGGTTTTCCATCACTTTCCACTGATTTCTCGGCACTGGTACTTCTTTCCCTGTTCCGGGATCTGGAATCTTTGTCTTTCCATAGACCATACAGCCTATATAAGTCTTATCATCCACAATCTTCCGTATCATATCACTCGTCCACTGCAATCCTCTTGATGCAGCTTTCTTGCTGTCTGATTTCTGTCGTCTGCTCATAGACTGCAAGGGAGTCAATACACCCTCTTCATTGAATAACTTACAAATCTCCATCTTGGAATATCGCTGATTGGTCAGTTCAAATACTCTGCGAATCACTTCCGCTTCGTCCTCTACAATCACCAGTTCTTTCTTACTTTCAGGATTGATTCGATACCCATACGGTGCAGAGCCACAGCAATACTCCCCTTTTCCTCGTCTGGTACTGACTGCCGCTTTTACCTTTACGGACTGGTCTTTCACATAAAAATCTGCTATCAGTCCTTTAAACTGTACTTCAATATCCGAACTCTTTCCCTTATAATCTTTAGAATCATATCGGTCTGAGATAGAAATGAATCGTACTCCCAGGAATGGAAAAATCTGTTCCAGATAAGTTCCCATCTCAATATAGTTTCTGGCAAAACGTGAAAAATCTTTTACTACAATACACTGCACTTTATTCTCCCTGGCAAGTTCCAGAACCTGCTTAATTGCCGGACGTTCCATACTGGAACCAGAATATCCATCGTCGTAGAACTCCTGAAAGGGCATAGCCACCAGTTCAGGAATATTGGAAATATAATCTTTTACCAGTTTTCTCTGATTAATAATGCTGTTACTTTCTCCCTCTGAGTCATCTTCCATGGAAAGGCGGTAATATCCAATAATCAGTTTCTGATCACTCATGTTCTACCGCCCCCTTAAACCCGAAGTTGATTTCCAGTTTGCCATCACCATATAGATACATACTTTCAATCAAGCCTTCTGCAAATTCCGCATTGATTCTGGTTGTCCCATCCAGCTCCAGCAGGCTTCGTAAAAATCTGGCTTCTTCTTTCTGCTGTTTTTCCAGCTTTCGTATGGTCTGCTCTAAAGACTTCTTTCTCTCTTCGCAAAACTCTTTCCAGCTATTACGGTCATCTTTCATTTCTATATAGGCTTCTTTGGAAAGTTCCCCCTCTTTATATTGCATAAATGCCTGTGCCAGTTTTTCTGAACGTTTTTCCATATCTACATCCAGTTTTCTGATTTCTGTTTGAACTTCTTTGATTTTGGAAAGAAATACCGCACTGCTTATAGCAGACATATTCTTTTTCCGTAAGCCAGATAACTGAAACTGTCTGGTCAGCTCCGAGCGGACAATTTTCTGCAATTTTTCTTCAGAGATAGATTTATGACTACATTTCCTTTCATCCCGATACTGAGCAGCGTTGCAAAAATAATACACATTGCCTCTGTATCTGCGTGTACACATTTTCCGCTTGCAGTCTCCACAATAGAATACATTATAAAATGCTCTTTCATCCTCTTCCCATCCTGCCGTAGTTTTTGTTGTTTTCTGTTGTGCTGCTTTTAACCTGACTTGTGCTTTGTCAAACAGTTCTCGGCTGATAATCGGCTCATGGGCATTTGGCGTAATAATCCACTGGCTTTCATCCAGTATATCACACCATTTTTCACCTCTTTGAAATCTGGATTCATATTTTCTCTGAACCAGATCGCCATAATAATTATTTCGATTCAGCACTGCACGTATCGAAGAATTTCCCCACTGATGAAGATTTTCTACGTCCTGACAGTACACATGATGATATCGGTTATAATCTGAAATTCGATGTACCCCATCCTCAAACAGCCCGTCAATAATGCTCTGTATGCCATCTCCTGAAGCATATTCTTCAAAAATCCTGCGGACAATCTTTGCGGCTTCCGGTTCTACAATTAACTTATAAATTCCATTTACCTTTTCCACACAATATCCGTATGGAGCTGTAGATCCCACATACTCACCGTTCTTCTGTGCAATACGTTTTGCTGCCCGTTCCTTTGCAGAAATGTCTTTTGCGTAAGCATCATTCACCAGATTCTTGATATTCATGGATAACTCCTGATTCTTAGCACCCAGTGCATAGGAGTCATAGTTGTCACATACAGAAACAAACCGCACTTTCATAAAAGGGAGAATCTTTTCCAAATAATTTCCGGTTTCGATATAATTTCTTCCAAATCGTGAGAAATCCTTTACCAGAATACAATTTATTTTACCTGCCCTGACATCATTCATCATCCGTTCAAATCCCGGTCTGTCAAAATTTGTTCCAGTTTTTCCCAGATCAGAATAAATGTCATATACAGCAATTTCATACTCTCTGTCTGGATTTTCATTGTGCTTCTGAATGAACTCTTTTATCAGCGTAACCTGTGTTTCAATAGATTCTGACTTTTTTTCATCACTGTCTACGGATAATCTGGCATAAATTGCAGCCATACATACCGGAATCCCAAGAACTTTCTTCTCTGTGTTTTTCTTATATCTTTTTGCTGTCCTTGCCATTTATCTCGCCTCTTTCCTGCACTCTGTCCGGTGTTCCGCATAAAACCGTCTTATGACTTTCATTTTCTCAATCATATCCTGATAACGGATGTGAATTTTAATTTGCTTATTTTCATAAATATAAATTTTATCTACGGTCAGTGCCAGCAATGTGCGATCCAGTTCTTTGATTTCCAGTGATTTCTTCCAGTCCTCCAACTGAACAGTTGCAGACACTCCACCCTCAAACATTTGCTTTACCAATTTTTTCTGATTCTCGATCATCTGCTCCAGTTCTTCACATTTTCTTCCGTAACTTTCCCGAAAATCATCGAACTCTTCTTTGCTGATCAGTCCCTCTTTCAAGTCATCACCTAAAGACGCTTTCAGACTGTAATAGCGGTTATATTCTTCCTGCAACTTACTAATCTGCGTATCATAACCGATTACCTGATCGTAGCTGACTTGCATCTCACAAAGTTCTTCCATAATCATCTGATAGTCTACAAAAAGTGCCGTATATGCCTGAATCTCTTTCAACACAATTCTTTTCAGCACCTCTTCCGGAATACTGTGTCTGGTGCAATCTCCACCTTTGTTCTTTGTCTGGCAGATATAAAAGGCTTTTTTCTTCCCCTTATACTGATTTACCCTGCGTATCATCGGTGTCTTGCAATCTCCGCAAAACACAAATCCCGAAAAAAAGTTTGCACTGTCTGATGTTTTCGATGCCCTGCCATCATATTGAAGCAGCTTCTGAACCACATCAAAATCATTCTGCCTGATAATTGCCGGATGCGTATTTTCTACTTTCACCCACTCTGATTCTGGCTTATCCAGGCGTTGCTTTACTTTATAGCTGATTCGTTCCTGCTTGCCCTGTACCATGTTTCCAATATAGACTTCATTGGTCAGAATCCTTTTGATCTGCACTGCCGACCATTTCGGTGTATCTGAACTATGGAATCCGGAATTGTAATTTTCACCATTTGCCTTTTTATATTCTTTTGGCGACTGCACATGACGTACATTCAGTTTTTCTGCGATTGCTCCAAGACTGAATCCATCAATTTTCCATGAAAATATTTTTCTTACAATATCCGCTGCATAAGAATCAATCACCAGACAATTCTTATTCTCCGAATCTTTGCAGTAACCATACGGGGCAAATGCTCCAATAAATTCACCTTTTTCACGTTTGATTTTCTGGTGGCTTCGCACTTTACCGGAAATGTCCCGACAATAGCTTTCATTTACGAAATTTTTGATTGGAACTACAAATGACTTCTCTGAAAAATCTGCTGTTTTACTGTCAAACTGGTCTGTAACTGAAATAAAACGCACATTTAAAGCCGGGTAGGTCTTTTCGATCCATCGCCCGGCTTCTATATACTCTCTTCCGAATCTGGATAAGTCTTTTACAATCACGCAGTTTACTTTTCCAGCTTCTATATCAGTTGTCATTCGTTTAAACTCAGGTCGGTCAAAATTTCCTCCTGAGTATCCGTCATCCACATATATATCAAAGATCTGAATATCCGGCTGGCTTTTTACAAAGCTCCGAAGTAACTCTCTCTGATTTGCAATGCTGTTGCTCTCTGACTTCGCATCGCCCTCTTCCATATCATCTTTCGATAATCGAAGATACAATGCAGCATCGTATATATCTGGCATATTCATTTGCATCTGTTCCATTTTACATCGCTCCCAACTTACTTATTCCATTGAATAGAAGTCAGAAACCATGTATCACGTTCATTTTCCCTGACCTCACATTAACATAACATCTGTAGCTTCGCAAGATATTTTTTCAAGACTTGCATCTAATACATCAACTCCGTTCTTTTTCTTAGATAATCACTGATCGCATCTGTAGCATCCATTTCTCCTGTCATTTCCACGACTACCACATACCCTTCATTCATGTGAGCATACGGCTGATCGCCAGATTTATCCAGAAAAGTTTCCACTTTTTCAGAAATAGCTTTATCCATATCAGGAATTAAATCTTCAATGTCCTTTAACTGCTCCAGATTAACACTGGAATCTATTACTGACTGATTCACCATGATGCTCACCTCTTTTCCAACATATTCTTTGTATAAGTCGTCCTATACCTACAATTTTCTCAATCACATCACCTTACCTTTCGCATTTTGTTCTCAAATTTTATCTATTACTATGGCATTGCATATTCTGTTCGGCGTGTTGGCTTCCATTCGTATAATCTGTTGTCAGCGTTACATCCAACCTCTATCAGAATATTTCTGAATGCTGGCAGCTTCTTCGCAAACTTACCAGCCGTTTCCGGAGTATCTTCGACGCTCGCCCATAAAATCATTTACAGGGTTATGGCATCTGTGAGATCAGATTATACAGCTCATGTAATTTTCAAGGTACAAAAGAGTTTTTTTGAATATCCTTTCACTTATTACAGCCTGGAAACACCAAAATGTTGTTCACTTCAAAAAAATCCTCTCACTAATAAAGCCTGACAGAAGGATTTTACCAACCTCATTTTGCAATAATTTGCAAAAAGTATTTATCCTCATCTGTACATTCGCTTTCATGCGAACCTTTATCGTACTGTCATTTTAATTCGCATTCATGCGAATGTCAAGTGTTTTGTTCGCTTCAATGCGAATCTTTCTGTTTACATTCACTGTTTTTGGTAGTAAAATGGATTTATCAAAAAGAAAGTGGGAAATCTGATATGACAATCGGTGATAAAATAAAAAAAATCCGGACATTCCGGAATATGACACAGGCAGAACTTGGTGCTGCCCTCGGTTGGGGCGATAAAGGTGCAAATCGTCTTGCCCAATATGAAACGAATTACCGGGTTCCCCGCAAAGATCTAGTAACTGAAATGGCTAAGATTCTGGACGTAAACCCACTGACACTACATGAGCCAACCACGATGGACGCCTCTGAACTGATGGAAATTCTGTTCTGGATTGATGAATTTAATCCCGGCATGATTAATCTCTTTCAACTAGAGACATATCCAGGTGAAAAATCAAATTCCAGTGACGATGCCGCTATCCGCTACCATGATTCTGATAGCTGGCCTGCACATTCGCCTGTTGGTATGTGGTTTAATTATAGAGTTCTCAACGATTTTCTGAAAGAATGGACTCTTAGAAAAGAAGAACTGAAATCTGGTGCGATTACCAGAGATGAATATTTTGAATGGAAAATTAACTGGCCACAGACTTGTGATGATTGTGGAAAACGGAAACCCTCAAAACAGTGGCGGAAATCAAACGAATAGAATTTAGTGAAACTTAGCAAAACTTAAATTCACTGTATTTTTTCTCTTTGCTCAAAAATGGCACTGCAAACCAATAATTCTATGGTTTTCAGTGCCTTTTGTTCTATACACTAAGTTTCCAATTTGCTGCTTCCGTCTGCAGATCAACCAGCTTACGATATAGACCATTTTTCTTCATAAGCGTATCATGGTTTCCTTTTTCTGCCACAACACCTTTATCCAGAACAACGATCTGATCCGCTGCTTCAATCGTTCTCATCCTATGAGCGATTACCAGAACTGTCTTCCCACTGACTAGTTCAGATATCGCTTCCTGTATCTGTGTTTCACTGTCCACATCTAAAGAAGCAGTTGCTTCATCCAGTAAAATAACAGGTGCATCTTTTAAAAGTGCACGGGCAATGGAAAGACGTTGGCACTCCCCGCCAGAAAGCGTAGAACCATTTTCTCCGATTACCGTCTGATAACCCTGCGGCAATTTTTCGATAAAATCATGACATTTTGCAGCCTTTGCTGCAGCAATAACATCCTCATCACTTGCACCTTTTCGTCCGACACGGATATTTTCCATAATTGTATTATTGAAAAGAACAACATCCTGAAAAACAATCGAAAAATCTTTCATCAATGCAACCGGATCAATTTTTGCGATATCTGCACCACCAAGTGTAATTTTCCCACCATCCACGTCATAGAATTTAGCTGCCAGTTTTGCTATGGTGCTCTTACCACCGCCGGATGGTCCTACTAATGCAGTCACCTGTCCCTGTTTTGCAGTAAAAGATACATCTTTTAAAACTGTTTTTCCTGTTTCATAAGAAAACTTCACATGGTCAAAAATCACATCATATCCTTTGGTGTGATACTCTGTCTGCCCGTTTTCTAACGGATATTCCTGGATTTCTTTCAAGCGTTTTACCTGTAAATTCACACCAAAAAGTTCTGCCATATTCGCCATAGCTCCAGAAAGTGGATCATACAGACGGGAGGCTGCGATCAAATATAGAATATAAGTAAACAGATCAATTTTTTCCTTTAAAATCAGCGAACTTCCCACAACAATAACCGTTGCCAGTCCAAGCCGTAAGACCATCTGACCGGTTGTAAGAAGACTCGCACTAACCATTTCACTGGAAATCTGCGCTTTTTCTGCTGCATCCAATTTCGCATCCAGTTTCTCCAGATAAGTTTTCTCCTGATTACATGCCTTAATATCCTGTACCGTTTCCAGACATTCCTGTATTCCTTCTGACAGATCAATTCTTGTTGTCATATATTTCTTTGCAAGCAGTTCCTGCCACTTGCGTGAAAGAAGAACAATTGCAAATGCCACCGGTGCAACCCACAAAAGAGCAATTCCCATTTTCCAGTTCATAACAAGAAGTACCAGACACACAATACTTGTAGAAATAAGTGCTCCAAAAAATTGCGGAACTGTATGGGAAAACGCATGCTCAAAACTGGCACAGTCGCCCATAATTGTACTTGTCAGATCAGCAAGGTCACGTTCATGGAAAAATCCAAGCGGTAACGTCCTGAGCTTTTCTGCAAGTGTAATGCGTCTACGTTCACTTTCCTCATAGGTACCAATATAGGCTTTTGTATACTGCAGATAATGAAGGACAAAAATAATCACTAAAATGATAATTCCAACAACTGTATATCCTGCAAATCCTGCCACTTTTTCTTCCATTCCAAGAGCCATAGGAAGCATCGTATTTAATACTATTGCAAGTAGGGCAACCGGGAGCATCAGACTGATATTTGCCAGTACAGAATAAACAATTGCTTTAAAAAGATCCTTTGCACCCTGGACACTCAGAGCGTATTTTTTCTGTAATCTGTTAATCATGATTTTCCTCCTTTCTCACAGTCGTTCCAACCTTCCAGATAATCTGTGTCTGATATTCTTTCCACATGGATGCGTAGACACCATTCTGTTTCAGCAATTCATCATGATTGCCTCGTTCTATTATTTTTCCATCACCAAAGACCAGAATCATATCTGCATCCTGAATCGTGGACAGACGATGTGCAATCATAAGTACTGTTTTTCCGCTGGTCAGTCCTTCAAAGGCAAGCTGGATCTGATGCTCATTTTCCGCATCTGCAAAAGCTGTCGCTTCATCAAGTATAATAATTGGTGCATCTTTCAGAATTGCACGTGCTAATGCAATCCGCTGATTTTCACCACCCGACAGATAGGTTCCTCCACTTCCAACTATAGTATCCAAACCATTTGGAAGTCTCTCTATGATATCCTGACATTGTGCTGCTTCTGCCGCTCTCATCACTTCTTCACGTGTGGCATCTGGCCTGGAAGCTCTGATATTTTCAAGTAAGGTATCATTGAAAAGACGGGTGTTCTGGAACACAAATGCAATCTGCTCCATGAGGTCATTTTTAGCAATCTCACGAACATCCACACCACCCACTAAGACGTTTCCTTCCTGAACATCATAAAAACGTGGAATCAAACTGGCCGCTGTAGATTTGCCACTACCGGAAGCTCCGACTAATGCAATTTTCTTACCATCAGGGACTTCGAAGCTTACATGATACAATGCTTTTTTCTTAGCACCTGGATAAGTAAAAGAAACATCCCCGAATACAACAGAAGCATCCTTTGGCTGTTTTTGTGTATTTGATTCTTTAAGCGGTTTTTCCTGCAAAATTGCTTCTATTCTGCTTACTGCACTTTTTGCCGCCATTAACTGTTCGCTTGCAAACATGATTCGATTCATCATTGTTGTACAAACTGGCGTAAACAGACTGTAAAACAGGAAATCTAAAAACAGTTTCTGACGATCCGCCTGTCCACTTGCTGCCGAAAAAAGCATCAGTGCAGTTGGGATCAGCAAAATAAAAGTTCCATTTAAAGTAATGTTAAATCCCGTCAATGGGATACGACAGCAGATTGCATATCCACTGGCATATTTTTTGTATTCTTCAATCGCTGCATGAAAGTTTTTGAATGAGTAAATGGTTTGCTGGAATACCTTTACAACCGGGATTCCACGAACGAATTCTACCGCTTCTTTATTCATATTTTCCAGTGCGGTCATGTATCCCGACATAAAATCGGCATTATCTCCACCCATCATTTTCTTTAAGAAAAATACACTGATTGCCAGTGGAATCAAACAACAGATTCCAAGTCTCCAGTCAAAGACAAACAACAAACTGATGACTGCAACCGGCATAACAACTGCACCGGTCAGATCCGGCAACTGATGTGCCAGAAACCCTTCAGTCAGTCCAGCATTGTCATCAATAATTTTCCGAAGTCTGCCACTGGCATTCTGACTGAAATATCCAAGCGGTAACGTGACAATATGGTGCATTGCCTCTTTTTTCATATTGGTAGCTGTACGAAATGCTGCCAGATGCGAACAACATAATGCTACAAAATATAATAAAATACTAAGTAACGAAAATGCTACTGCAAACCACGCATAATGCCCACTGGAAGCTGCCAGTGACAAATCTCCCTTTTTCATCGCATACAAGATATCCCGAATCACAAACCAGATACAGACAAATGGAATAATAGAAAGCACCGTGGATATTCCTGCCAGAATGCAGCTGGCAATAGTCAACCAATGACGTTTCCCTGCAAATCCCCACATCCGGGATAACTCGGCATTTTTCTTTTTGCTCATGACCTTATATCCTCCTCAAAAAGCCGGTGGCATCAGAATCTCTCCGATTTCCACCGACTCAAATTTATTTTCACTATTCAGACAGATTCTCTTTACAGAATAACTGTATACAGTTCTCAACATCGGCTTTCGTATAGTCAACAGAAATTCCTGCTGCCAGCCAATAAGCATATTCACCTGCATCATATTTTTCCAATGCATCCAGGTCACTTCCATATCTGAACTCAATGTGCCATGTAGTTTTCATCGTATCCGGAGCGATACAGAAATAGGTAAACTCGCCGGAATCAGCATCATCACTTTCGTAGATGTACAGACCACGCGTTTCTTCCATACCTACGTAATGATAAGAATGACTGAATACATCATTCCCCTCTTCATCCACACCAGATATTGTTGTTCCGTCAAACGTGAACTGATCTATATTCTGTAAAAATTCACAGTCGTATGCCATATTTCCATCCTTGTAGGTTTCCACTGCCTCTTCACCGGTGACTGTTCCAGTTACCATAGAAGACATTTTTTCAACAGCCGCCTGAGCATTATCCTCTCCTACAATTGCAGCACTGTCATCGAGCCACAGCTGATCGTATTCATCTGCCAGAATAACCGGCCACAGTTCCTGATAAGTACCTTTCAGATCGCATAAAAGCTGATCTGCTGCATCCTGATTCTCATCAGTTTCACTTTCCTTCTGTACGCTTGTAGTCTGTTCTTCTGTAGCACTGTTTTCTGTGTGCTTTGTTTCAGATGTGCTACTGCCTGTATTTCCACATCCCGTCAATAAAGAAATAGACAAAGCTGCTGCTAAAAACAAACTTGTTAATAATTTTCTCTGTTTCATTATAATCCTCCTAAATAAAAAATATGTATTAGTCAGTCTTATCTAACCAATGCATATTTTATCTGGTACTAATATGAAACTCAATGACCTGGCAGACTAGTTTCTATCCAATCAGACATTCTTTTTATACTCCGTTGGTGTCATTCCATATTCACCTCGAAATGCCGAAGTAAATTTATTGGGATTTGTATATCCGATTTCTGTTGCGATTTCACCTACAGATAAATTCCCCTCCCGTAATAATTTTTCAGCAATTTGTAAACGATAAGTCCGGAGATACGCATAAACAGGTGCACCATACATTCCCTTAAAACAACGTTTCATTGCCGTAGGTGATATTTCAAAACGCTCTGCCAACTCCTCAATTGTATAATGTTCTTTGATATGTCCTACAATAAAATCATGAATCTGTCTGGTACAGTTCCTTTGCGATTTTGAGAAATAAACATAGTCGTTCTTAATCCTGTCAAAATTCATTTCTGTTAGTATCAATAAAAGCTCCAGAAGCTTTATTCTGATATAACTAGGCTTTATATGTTCCTGAACAGTATATAATTCCGAAAATATATGTTGGACAGTTTCATTTGCACGAACCATATAAAAATCCTGTTTTCCTGCAAACTTTGAAATTCGGGTAAGATTAATAGAAAGAAGTTTCAAGATTCTTCTCATCTCATCTGTAATTTCTTCCAACTCAATCGTTATCGTTATCCCATGATAATGGGAAGTAGGAAATGTTGATGTATGTGATTTCTTATGCAAGGTACAAATGGATAAATTTCCCGCTGCCATATAGCAATAACTACGCTCTCCAAACGCACACTCACACCGCCCCTCCCGACAATAATTAATTTCAATAAATCCAGGACGTGGACTCTGCATCTTATTACAATATTCCATATGCATATCATTATAGACCAGCTCCATTCCTGGAAATGTCTGATATACGGCGATATCTCCTGTACCACTTTCATTCTCAAGATGAAATCTTGAACATATAGCATCTTCTTTTTTTCTCCGGACAGAAGATCCATATAAATCAACACTTCTGAAATCCGATTCCACTTCCGAAGACGCAAAAAGTATATCTCCAGCAACCTTATATGGATTGTCCTCTGTTGTTACTGTTCTCATATTACACTGTCCACTTTCTTCCGCTGCTTTTCTTACTTTTGTCTCCTCTTTCATAAAACATCATAGCTTATCTCCTTCAGTAATTAGTTTTATCTAACTTTCTCATATAAAAAAATGTTACCTTATAAAGCTCCAGTCCCTACAATAGGTAACATTGTTTGAGTTTCTATACTCTTTCAGTGTAACACCGTTAGGACTGACTGACAAGAAAATATAGAAATTCATTATAGCAAATAAATTCGATTTATTGTTCAATAGCCAACATTCTTATTATTCAAATATATTCTAATCAGAACAGCCCCTACATTTATGACAAAAATCACAAACAGCAGATTAAATGGCAAATATTCCCGTATCAAGTTTCCTAATACCGCAATAAAGGAAAAGCTGGCTATCAAAACCATTTTATAAATATCATCCCATATCTTTCGATACCATTCAATTCCGCCCCATACAAGAAATACACCCCCGACACTTCCCGCCATAATCACAGCACTTGAAAATATTCGTTCAAAAACTACCTCTCCCGTAGAATATCCCATATAATCCAGCTGTTCAAACCATATCGCATACTTTCTGCACCAATTAACTGGCAACATGATCAGTTGCATTAAATCCCTTTGAAATGCTCCATTCTGAATAAGTGAAAAGAATATGACACAAAGATATCCCCAAGTCCAGAAAAACTGTATTTCTTTCATATCCTCCATTTCCGATTTTGCTTTTCTCCTGGCTTTTTGTATCTCCATATCTGCCCGTTTCTTTTCCCTTTCAGCCTGATACTCTGCCTGTCTTGCCTGTTTTTCTGCTTCTTCCTGTTTTTGCTGTGCCTGTTCAACCGCTTTCACCGACGATTGGTTCACCTGTGTCTGTAATTTAGAGTTCCAGTCCCGAACGTCTTTTATTTCTTCTTCGAGATGCTCTTGCTCGCTCCTGCTCATCAATCCGTTTCTGTTCCTCAAGTCGTCGTTGCTCTGCTGTAAAGACTGATTGAGTTTCCGCATTTCGGACAGTTCTACTGTCATCTGCTGAATTTCGGCGTTCGACTTCTGCATTTCTTCTTGCATTTCGTGATTCTCGAAGAACAACTGCTGTTTTTCCATTTTCAACTTGTGTGTCCTTTCCTGAAATTCCTGAATAAACTCGTTCATCTTCTGATTTCTCACCTGCAACTCGTCCCTCTCTGCCGACACTTTCTCCAGCGTTTCTGCCTGCTCCTTCGCAAGCTGCTTCCACTTGTCGGTAGTATCCAGCGAATTCTTCGTCTGATCCGTTTGTTCGTTCTGCTTCGGCTCGTGTCCTTTCGTAATTTCCATTAAATTCATATTCCAATGCCTCCTTACTGATGTCCAGATGAAAGGTTTTAGACAAATTGCTGTCACGCACTTTCTTTCCATCCTGATTCTGGAACGTGATGTGCTTTCTCTTTTCCGTCCAGTTCACACTCCATCCAAACTGTTTCATTTTTTCTATAAACTTTTCTTTGCTGATACAATTTTCCAGTGCTTTTAAGACCGCCATTGCACAGTCAGCCACAAAACTGTCCTTTGCATGTTGTCGGAACAGGTTATATTTATCCTTGTTCCATGCAATGACTTCGCCTTTTTCGATTTCACTGCCGTCAAAGTGTTTTCCTTTTTCTGCAACTGTCAATCCACGTTTTCTGCACATCTGATTAGTAAATTGCTTCATCCGCTCCAGATCTTTTTTCGTAGTATGCAATTTCTTTCCATCCTCATAGCTGACAGAATTCGTCACCAGATGGCAATGAATATGGTCTTTATCCTTATGGACTGCCACTAAGGTTTGAAATCCCTGGAACCATTTTTCTGCAAACTCTTTTCCAAATTCAAATGCCTGCTCTGGTGTAATCTGCTCGTCCTTATGCCAGGAAATAATATTGTGGGCGTACATTCTTCCAGAGTCTTTATTCCATAATTTCTTTTCTTCCAGAAATGTGCGGTACACCAGATCATAATTGATTTCATCGTGGCAATACGGACCAGTTACATAGGCAAGCTGCTCACTGGTCTTGTCCTGACGCAATACATATTCGATACAGTTTCTCATTGCTCCATGAGAATTTGTCCGCTTATTAACTGTCTTATTGACTGCCATATCTTTTCACTCTCCTTCCGGTAGTTGCGGATATTCTGATTGAGATAATGCAAAATATCTTCTCTTGGTATAAATCCACCAGCATTCATTTTCCGTGCAATCTGGTTGATATTCGTAGCAACACCACGAAGCTGGCTGAGCATCTCTGTAAGCATCAGATTCAGCTTTTTCAATTCTTCCACTTCCTCTGCGGATGCAATTTTTAAACCTGCTATTGCATGAATTACAACCGCCTGCTGAGTCTGTCCAGACTCCTTTACTTTATTTTGGAGCAGATCATACTCTGCTTTATTCATTCGTATCGTTACCGTATAATTTCGTTTTCGCATAAATCTTCGTCTCCTTTCTCCACTCTATCTTTTTTATAAATCAGCCATAACCTTTCCGGCTGGTAGATTAGCAGGGAATTCCATAAGGGGAAATGCAATATTCCTCTTTGGCAGGTGCAGGACAGCGTCCTAGTCAATCAGTAAGTGTTCCGTAGGAATGTCCGGTGGACATTTCGCAGGAATACTTACGCCATTGACGTGCCGGGGTTCCAAGGGGCGGAGCCCTCTGGCAAGTTTAGGAACAGCCCAAAGGCTGGCTCCGGTGCATAGTGGCTTGCCACTTTGCGAAACTTGCCTGTCATCTCCCCACCACTGAACCAGCACCAAGTAAGCAACATTCTCCTCTGCGTTATCAAACCAAAATTGAGATGACAGTGGTTTTGTGGTGCAGGAACTGACTGTAAAAGAAAGAGAAAATCTCCACATTCCATAGATTTTTCCTTTCTGAAACAGGCTAGTCATGCACCACTCCGATGCGAAGTATCGGACAATCATGTGCCGTATCCGGCACTCTATATTTCTTCTTTGCCTTGCTTATACAACGTTTTCCATCTGCAAATGCCTCTCTGCCATATTTCGCTGTTATTTCTGCTTTTCTTTTTCTGAATCACTTTCCATTTCTGCTGAAAAGCATAAAAATAGCAGTCATGAACATTTCACTGATTTTTACCAATAGAAATGCCATCACTGCCATTACCTTTTTCTGCTATTCTGTTTCCGTAAAGCTTTTCTTACTGTCAATCTATTTTTCTATTACTGCTATTTTATTTTGTCGCAAATTTCAAACAGGTCATGCAATAAATTCTCCAGTTTCATAAGTCTGCGATGCTGATACCAGATCAATCCGGGAAGTCCCACTGCAAGGAAGAACGAAGCACATAAAATCTTTATTGCCTGTCCTCTGCTGCTTATCCCTCCATATCCAAATCCACATACCAGATTCACGAATAAAACATAGAAATATCCACAAAATAAGACAAACTCAAAAATCCACACCAGCACCTTTTTCACTTTCTCTTTCACTCTGTACTTCTCCCTCCTACATTTTTAAATTCAGTGTAGCGAATTTCCCGCTATATTTCAATAGTGAATATCTCGCTAAGTTATTATTATGCTAGAGGTGAAACACATGTATCAGAGAATACGGGATCTGCGTGAAGATCGTGACCTTACGCAGAAGAATATGGGTGAAATCCTAAATTGCAGTCAGCGTATTTACAGTAATTATGAATGTGGTGATGTCGATATCCCTACTCACATTCTGATTAAACTGGCTGAATTTCATAATACCAGCGTTGATTATCTGCTAAACCTGACAGATGATAAACGTCCTTACCCAAGAAAAAAGAATAGCTCCACTTAAAGCAGTCTGATTTATTTTATGTAAGCCAGACTGCTTTTCTTTTATAATCAGCTAAAAACTGTCTGCAAAATCCAGTGCTGCATCCATATCAGCTTCTTTCTCCCAGTCCAGATTATCTTCTGCGATCTCTTCATCCGTTTTCTCCATTGTTAGTGTTCTGTCCGGCAAATTAATTTCTCCCACCGATTCTTTTACAAACGGTACAAGCATTTCCATCAGATTCTTCGCTATAGCCATCGGGACAGATTCTTTCACCCCATCCCGGACAGCTGTTTCCACTCTTTCCAGAAATGCATCTTCCTTTTCTCTGGTTTCCAGATATGGATCTTCTTCATTCCGGTACTCTCTGGAAAAATAATCGTTTAAAGCAACTACAACTGCTCTGGTGTACGATTTATATTTTTCCCTGTCCATCGTCTGCAAATATTCCCATGCCTGTCTGTCCTGTTCATCACAAAGATTTAAACGGATATTTGTGTTGATGATTTTCCGTTCTTTTCTCATACAAGCATCCCTCCGTTTCTCTGGATTTTCCTTACGGTCATTGCTTCATAGCCTTTCGCTGTGGCACAGATGTCCCGTACAATTGTCACCCGGCTCTTGTCATATTCTCCAAAATTCTGGATCATACAACCGCCACCGCCGACCACATACAGACGCATCAGTTCTGGATTATATTCCCGTTCTCTCAGCTTATGAAAGATTTCTTTCGTATAATCTCCGGCAGCTTTACGAATGACTGTCAGATATTTCTCACCAATATCTGCTGTCCCGGTACGGATCACCTGCTCAATCACCAGATCATCCACCACTGTTCCCAGTTCTTTCAACAAAGATTCCCTGACTGCAAGCACACACTGGTGCGTTCCATATTTCTCTGTAAAGCATTTCTTCTCTAATGGACGGGAATTATTGATATACATGATGTTCATAGTCCCGTTTCCAATATCCACAAGCATGTTGATTCCTTTGAAATCCTGTAAACGGTAAAAAGCTGCTGCAAATCCCTGTGGGTAAATATCAGCTCCTGCAAACTCCACATGATATTCTTTATTGCGGAATGTAAAATCCACACTTTCATTCTGGAGAAGATATTTCTGAAAGTCTTCTTTCTGTGTAGCTACCCAGGTAAGGGGAAGTCCGGCTGCGATATGTACCGTTGCCCTGTTCATACCTTTCCCATCAAGTTCTCTTGCGATAGCCGCCAGTGTCAGCACATAATAGTCCTCATCCTGCGTTTTCTCTGCACAGAACTCCTTGTGTTCCTCTCCGATCTGGTAATACATGCCATTGTAAACAAGAAGATTATTCTGAAAGATTGGCTCCTTGTCATATCTGGCTACACCGGATGGGAAACATCTGGTAGCTGTTTTCATGTTTCCATAACCATGATCAATCCCGATCACCATAACTGTTTCATTATTGTTGTTTTTCATCATTCTCATAATCATACCTCACACTTTCTTAATTTTTATTTTTTTACTTTTTCCCAAATTCGGGAAAAACCTATATTTGTATCAGCTAAAACGTTGATACCTGAAAAAGGGCAATCAGTGTAAAAAAAGCAAAATTTTATGTACTCTGGCAGCTATCTTTGTTATTTCTCCTGCTCCGGTAACATTTCTTTTTGCTTATTTTGCCCTAAATGCCCTTAATTCCCTGATTCATATTTAATTGTAACTGTTTATAATCTATATCTGTTTCTTCAAAAGGTATTCTTTCTTCTGGATCTACAGGACAAAAATCTTCTTCCTTAACTGCAATATCCTGATAATAAAACTCACCATTGTACTGCTTTAGAAGGAAACCTTTATCTGTCATATTCCTGAAAAAGTTGGATTTACCATGCCCCTGTCTGCCATTCTCTTTGCAGTATTCCTCATACATATGGAACACTTCACTTCGTTTCAGACGTTTTCCTTTGGCACGCACCAATGACTCATCAATAAAAGCACAGATACTGTCAGATGACCGCTGTACCTCTCTTACACATTCTTTACTGTGTTCGCTCTCCGTAAACTTTCCCTGTTCATACAGTTCTTTCAATGCAATCATCGCCATATGAATCGCATAATCGGATTCTGCCTGTACCTTTTCCTTTAAGTGCAGATCTTTTTCACCACTTTTTACTACCCGGTTCATATCGAGAATCAGTAGTCTACGATAAAAAGCATCTGACTTGTCCTCAAGATTCTGTGGCATTTCATTGGTAGAAAAAAGCAGCTTTGCATAAGAGTGGAAATGAATTGCATCCTGTCCTTTTTTCTCATAAATCAGTGTGTCCTCACCGACTGCTTTCTTTAATACATCTGTGTTCTCCATTGCTTTGCATGGAATATCCGCACAGGCATTTAACAGCTTTCCGTACATTCCAGTCGCATAGAATCGTTTATTTAAATCCTGTAAAGAAATGCTGGACATATTAGTGATTCCTACCACATACTGGATTAGCGATACTGCTACAGACTTTCCGGTTCCACCATTACCTTTCAGCGTAAGAAATTTTTGAAACTGCGTATCCTGTGTCATGCAGTATCCAAAATACTCCCAGAATGTCTGCTGTTCTTCTTTGTTCGGAAGAGAGGATGCAAGATACTTTTTGATATTTTCTCCACCTTGTAACACCTGCTCACGATCCTCTGGATAATAGGGAATTGGAATCTGATTGATTGTCAGATAATCTGGATTGTGTTCCAGCATTTCGCCCGTAACCGGATCATAATATCCATTTTTAAAGTTAATCCACCGCACAGGCTGTTTATTTAATTCATAGGCTTCTCTGTGGACTTTTGGCTGTGTGATCAACAGATTATAGATTCTTTTGATCACTCCACTTTGTACCTGATCTCGATAGATCAGCTTCTGAATACGATATTTCATTCTTACCCCATCATGGTCTTCCATGAAAACGCCATGCTCATAATAATACGGTGTGATTCCTACCACAAAAAACTGAACATTCTCCACCAGATAATCTACAATCTCCATATCCCGGACGCCTTTCACATTTCCTTTTGCATCAAATAAGTGAAAACGACTCAGTTCCGGTTCTTCTTTTGGATTTCGCTCAAACCGAAGAATATACTGTTCCAGTAATTTCTCAACTTCTTTCTGATTATCCAGTTTGCCAAGATACTCTTTCTCTTTGAACAACTGCCAGCCTGCTTTTCCATCAAGACCAGCGTCTTTGAAAAATGTC
>OLJF01000262.1_pt1 | contig 75042 bp, 62 predicted proteins | sample 1609751 | NCBI WGS metagenome assembly OLJF01 (sample SAMEA4350171, study PRJEB24818) | metagenome | biome: human; feature: gut; material: faeces | place: Denmark | collected 2013-09
AAAACTTAATATCATATGCTAAGTTAGAAAACATTGAAGCCATTCATCTTGATGTAATAGATAAGAACACACTAGCTGACAAGTTATATATCAGAGCTGGCTTTAAATATGTAAGTACTGAAAACATATTTTATGAGGTGGTTGGAAACAGGCAGTTTAGAATGTATGAGTATGTGATTGAGTAGAAAGTATTAGATATGCACATATAATGAGCATTATCTACCTTACAGCAAGCTATAATGAAAAAATCATAGTAAAGAAGGAACGATTGTGAATATAAGATATGCAACAATGTCTGATTTAGATGATATTGTATCGGTTGAATCCGAGTGCTTTCCTGTTTTAGAGGCAGCAACTAAAGAAGAATTTGAGCAAAGAATAAAGTATTTTGGAAATCACTTCTGGCTTATGTTTGATGAGGGTAAACTCATTGCGTTTGTAGATGGTTTTGTTACAGATGAGGCCAATCTTACAGATGAGATGTATGAAAATGCATCAATGCATAATGAGAATGGCACATGGCAGATGATTTTTGGTGTAAATACTCTTCCTGAATATCGCAGATGCGGATATGCGAAAGAGCTGATTAAGAAGGCCATCTTAGATGCCAGAGAACAGAACAGGAAAGGACTTGTATTAACCTGTAAAGAAAGCCTTGTTCCATATTATTCCAAGTTTGGATTTGTTGATGAGGGGATAACAGATAAATCTACTCATGGAAATGTCCTGTGGCACCAGATGAGATTGGATTTTAAATTAAGAAATAATGGAGTAAATCCTTCAGATAACAAAAAAGTGACCGCAAACAAGAAATTTGCAGCCGACAGAATACTATCATATTTTAAAGAAGAGTGGAAGGTACTGCTTATAATAACAGTTTCAGGTCTTATATATAACTTTGGACTTTTGCTTGGCCCTTGGTTTGAGGGTAAGATGACAGGATGTCTTATAGATATATTAAGCCAAAATGCTGTATACAAGGATATGCTTATACTTGTAGTGTCATATATTGTATCTATTGCAGTTGTTCAGATATCAAGATATATAAAGCGTTTCTATGTAAGAAGATTTGCGAATAATGTCAACAGAAGAATGAAGAAGATATTGTATTGGACGCTTGTGTTAAAGAGCAAGACAGAACTTGAAAGTGAAGGTATGGGTGATATTATGACAAAGGCAATCCTTGATGTTGATGATTGTGCTGAGGGCATGAGAAAGTTCACAACAGAGGTGTTTGATACAGGAGTTGCTCTGGCTGCATATGCAGGAATGCTGCTTGTATATGATGTAAGGCTGGCACTTATTGCAATGATATTTCTACCGATATCTTATCTGCTTGCAGAAAAGATGAAGATTATCGTACAGAGAACAGGTGCAGAATATAAAAGACAGTCAGGAATATTAAGCAATGCCACACTAGACAGAGCTTCTAATGCCATAACTTACAGGGTATACGGAAGGGAAGAGGACAGAAGAATTGCATACGAAGATAATCTTTCATCATATGAGAAAGCTGCTATCCTGGCAAATATATGGAATTCTTCAATGACACCCTTATACAGGATTATATCAATGACAGGTATAATATTTATATTATATTTCGGCAGTAAAAATGTACTTGGAACGGGGTGGAAAAGCTGGGATATCGCGGCATTTACGACATTCCTTGCCTGTTTTATAAAGTTATCGGATAAGTCTTCAAAGGCGGCAAAGCTGTTTAATGCAGTTCATAAGTCACAGGTTTCGTGGAAACGTATTAAACCGCTTATGGTTATTCAGGATAAAGATACAGATTGTAAAAATCAGACATCAGGAAAGCTTGAAGTAAAAAACTTAAGTTTTACATATCCAGATGGAAAAACTGTATATAATGATATTTCCTTTACTGCAGAGCCGGGGGAGATTATAGGCGTTACGGGTCCGGTTGCCTGCGGTAAGTCAACATTTGGAAAGACCTTCCTTTGCGAATGTCCATATAAGGGAAGTATTAAGTATAATGGAAATGAATTAAGCAGTGTTGCTGATAATGTAAGGTCGGGAATAATAAGTTATCTTGGACACGACACAGAGCTTTTTAATGACTCTATTAAGAATAACGTGCTTCTTGGTGATGATTGCAATGTATCAGAATACCTCAAGGACGTATGTATCGATAAAGAAGTTGCACAGATGGAAAATGGAGTTGACACACTTATTGGTAATGGTGGTGTAAGACTGTCAGGTGGACAGGCACAAAGAATAGCACTTGCCAGAACGCTTTGTCATAAGAAGCCGGTACTTGTGCTTGATGATCCATTTTCAGCACTGGATATAAGCACTGAGAAAAAGATATATAACAACCTTTGTGATATAGCAAAGAATAATATTGTAATTATTATGACACATCGTCTGTATATGTTCCCTAAGATGGATAAGGTTATATGGATGGATAATGGAAAGGCAATAGTTGGAACACACGAAGAGATTATGTTACAGTGTCCGCAGTACAGGAAGTTGTATGAAAATGTCAGCACACAGATGAGGTAGACGTGGCTGAACATACAGAAAAAGGTACATTACAAAATAAAAATACCAACGAAAATAAGAAAAAGGAGTTGGATAATATTGAGTAGTAATAATGTAAACAGCACAGAAGCCAATAATTATAATATTAATAACGTTGATAATAAGAAAATGAATAACAAGAATTCATACAACGTAGTTTCAATAATATTACATACTATAATAAAGAGAAAATGGCTTTCTCTTGGAATTATAATTTCAGTATGTGGTGCGGTTATAACAGCTCTTTATCCACCACTTGTACTTGGAAAAATAGTAGATACACTCACAACAGGAAGTCAGATGCCTGTATATCTTGTATTTCTTTATATGGCATTTACAGTTATTACAGGTCTTATGGAAGCCACAAGAGAAGGGCTTCTTACAGTATTTGGGCAGAAGATAACACACGCACTTAGAAGTGGACTTATGGAGCATTTTGTAAGACTTTCTACTGACTCACTTAATAAGCAGGAGCCAGGTGCTGTTGTATCAAGGTTTGTAGGTGATGTTGATACAGTTGAGAACCTTTTTACATCGGGAATTGTAAGTATGTTTGCAGATGCGTGTAAGATAATAAGTATTCTTGCAGTTATCTGGTTCAGAAATAAAGGACTTGCAACAGTGCTTATGGTGCTTCTTCCATTTTTATTCTGGTTTACAAGACATATACAGAAGAATATGCTTGATGCCCAGTTAAAAAATAGACGAGCAGTCAGCCGTGCTTCAGGACATGTACCGGAAACACTTCACAATATCCGTACGATCCATAATCTTGGCAAGGAGAAGTATATGGAGAAAAGATACGATGAATATATAAGCGACAGCTACAAAGCTATGGAAAAGACCAACTTCTACGATGCCGTATATTCACCGGTTATTCTTATATTAAATGCAGTTGTAGTGGCGGTGGTTATGTTGTTTTCAGCCTCAGGCAATGCCAAAGTCCTTACACTTTTTGGTATGTCAGCAGGTACAGCAGTAGCAGTTATTAACTATATATCACAGATATTTTCACCAGTTGAAAGTCTTGGAATGGAAATCCAGACGATACAGTCAGCAATTGCGGGCGTGAGAAGAATAAATGAATTCGTTGAACTTCCAGTACTAGATAATAATGAAGAATTACAGGCAGAAAAGACATTTGATAGTAAAAATGATACACCTTATGTCCAGTTCAATGATGTAACGTTCGGATATGAGGCTGACCACACTGTAATAGCTGATAAGACATTTGTTGTAAATAGAGGAGAGCAGGTTACACTATCAGGAAGGACAGGTGCAGGTAAGAGTACAATATTCAAGCTGCTTTTAGGTCTGTATAAGCCACAGAAAGGTTCTATCCTTATAAATGATATGAATTCAGCCGCGATACCAGATAACAGAAAGAGAAAAATATTCGGTTATGTTGAGCAGTCATTTCATATGGTTCCGGGAACTATTAAAGACCAGATTACACTTTATGACAAGTCCATATCTGACGAAGCTGTTATCAAAGCGGCAAAGCTTACAGGACTTCACGATACAATTATGAACTTTGAAAATGGATACGATACCCAGTGTACACAGGAAGTGTTCTCGCAGGGACAATGGCAGTTGTTATCCATAGCAAGAGCTACAGCTGCCAACCCGGAGCTGCTTTTACTTGATGAGATAACAGCCAATCTTGATGCCAATACAGAAAGAGATGTTCTTACAGCACTTAAAGGTGTATCTGAAAACAGAACAGTTATATCAATATCACACAGGGTTACGGCAAGAACAGGACGTGTAATAAACTGTTAAATACAATATTTCATAATGACAATGCCGCCAGAATGTGATAATATTTTTCATATTGGGTAATTTAATGAATTAAAATATATCAGGTGGACAAAGTGGAAGATATTATGTATAGCATTAACAGGCTGTTAAGCATTACGATTGGAAATAATAGGTCATATTTTGATGTGCAATATGTTAATATTGCTATGTTGGTCTGGGGTTGTGTATTCTGCTTAATAGCAGGAGCTGGAATGATTTTAAGTAAGAATTTTGACCGCCGTAAGAGGCTGTGGATGATACTTTTGCAGTTTGCAACAGCTGTTCTGTTGCTCAGTGATGCAACCGCCTGTATATTCAGAGGCTGGACGGGTATATTTGGATATTGGATTGTAAGGATAAGTAATTTTATAGTATTTCTTGACAATAATATAATATTATATTTGTTCCACAGGTATGTGTGCAGTTTTATTTTTACGGAACAGGAAGAAAGAACTTTAAAAAGAGCAACATTTATAAATATACTGTGTGCCGTGGCAGTAGCTCTGGTTATTATTTCACAGTTTACAGATTTGTATTACTATTATGATGCACAGAATGTATATCATAGAAGTGAAGGTTTTATAATATCTATTTTTATACCTGTAACAGGAATGATGGTAGAGATGTCATTTTTGATAGAATACAGAAAGAAATTAAGCAATATTACAATTTCTTCACTTGGTTCATATATTATTCTTCCAATTGTAGCGGCAATAATACAGTTCTACTTTTATGAAATTTCGTTGATTGATATAGCTGTATGTAATTCAATGATAGTTATGTATATAACTGTTATTGGTGAACAGGACAGGAAACTTAACAATCTGGAACAGAAGCAGATTAAGACAGAGGCTGAACTTGAAATATCTATGGTGCTTAACCAGTGTATAGCAGAACTGACAACTGAAGCGGATATTAACATAGCTATACATAATCTTCTTGCAATTATTAATAATTATTTTGGTGCGGACAGATGTTATATTTTTGAAAATAATTACGATGATAATACAATGGATAACACCTATGAGTATGTTAGTGATAGTATTACAGCAAAGAAGGATAAGATTCAAAAGCTTTCAATGAATATTGTAAGTTTATGGATGGAGAATTTTAAAGAGGAAAAGCCATATTATATAGCAGATGTCAGCAAGCAAAAGGAAGAACCTGTATACAATATGTTGCATGAACAGAATGTAGACAGACTTCTTGCAGTGCCATTAAAAAGAGATGGAAATATAATTGGATTTCTTGGAGTGGACAATCCGGTTAATCATTACGAGGATATGGCATTATTGTCTTCTATACAATATTTTGTTACTAATAGTCTTGAAAAGCGTGTGCAGCAGGATAGGATGCGTTATTTAAGTTACAGGGATATGCTTACAGGTTTGTACAATCGTAACAAATATATAAGCATTGTTAAAGCGGCTAAAGACCAGATACTTAAAAATGTCGGAGTTGCTTACATAGATCTTAATGGTCTGAAAGCAATTAATGATAATTATGGACACTCTAATGGTGATAAGTTCATATGTACAGCAGCAGACACATTCAAAATGGTATTCCCGGATAATTCTTACAGGATAGGTGGGGATGAATTTGTAATTATAGAGCAGAATATTGAGCGTGATAAATATGAAGAAAGAATTACAGCCTTGAAAAATATAATGCAGGATAAACAAGTAAGCATATCCATAGGAGTTCTGTGGAGAGAGTATGTTGACGATTTAGAAGAATTATTAAAGGCGGCAGATAAGCTTATGTATAAGGAGAAAGAGATGTATCATAATAACAGAGAATAAAGTTAAAATAAAAGGGATTTGGGATACACCTTCCAAATCCCTTTTGTGTTCTTTTTGTGCTGTTAAGGGATTTATATTAAAAGTTATGATGGGTATGTATCCCCAGCACAAATACAATTATAAAATGTTGTTAAAACAGCATAAAATGCTTGTTACTTTGGAACAAATGCTTGTTGTTTGTTATATTGATTGTTATAGTCAGACCATATTAATCAATGCCATTTGATATTTGAATTCAGTGTTAATATCTTAGGCAGGAAAAGAGGTATAATATGGCTGGAAAGAAATTTATTAACGCAAAGTTAAAAGGATATAATGAATTACAGGAAATACTTGTTGAGGACGGAGTATTTAAGGCAATTGCACCACATATAGATGTAGATAGTGATTGTGAAATTGAGGATTTGGGAGGCAAGCTTACACTGCCACCATATGTTGACCCACATATTCATCTTGATTATGTATTCACAGCAAGAAAGCATGGCGCAGCTAACGGAACAGGAACATTATTTGAAGGAATTCAAAGGTGGAGTGAAACTAAATCAGATTTAACAATTGATGAGATAAAGGCAAGAGCAATAAAGGCAGTTAAAATGGAGGTGTCACACGGTGTCCAGTTCATAAGAACACACGCTGATGTAACTGACCCTAACCTCACAGCCTTAAAGGCACTTCTTGAATTAAAGGAAGAATTAAAAGATATTGTAACAATCCAGATTGTATCATTTCCACAGGAAGGAATGTATTCTTACAAAGATGGCGACAAGCTTGTTGAAGAAGGACTTAAAATGGGTGCTGATTGTGTAGGTGGTATTCCACATTTTGAGTATTGCAGGGAATTTGGTGAGAAATCAATCCATAAGGTTGTTGAATTAGCTGTGAAGTATGACAAGCTTATTGATGTACACTGTGATGAGAGTGATGACCCAATGAGCAGGTTTGTGGAGCTTCTTACAGCACTTTCAATTGTTGAAGGAATCGGACCTAAGACAACAGCAAGCCATACCTGTTCATTAGGTTCAGTAGATAACAGCTACGCATTCAGAATGATGAAGAATTTTAAGAAAGCAGGACTTAACTTCATTTCCTGCCCAACAGAGAATATATATCTTCAGGGCAGACAGGATACATATCCTAAGAGAAGAGGTCTTACAAGAGTTAAGGAATTATATGAAAATGGAATAAATGTATGCTTTGCACAGGATTCAATTCAGGATCCTTGGTATCCGGCAGGCAATGGCAATCTTATGAATGTGCTTGATAATGGTATACATATAGCCCAGATGATGTCATTTGAGGAAATGGATAACTGCCTTGACCTTATAACTGTTAATGGTGCTAAGACTATGAACATATCAGACATATATGGAATTGAGGCAGGCAAGCCAGCTAACTTTATTGTTGTCGATGCCAGGAGCGAATTCGAGGCAGTATGCGAAAGAGCCGATGTTGTTGCAAGTGTCCGTAATGGTGAATATCTGTTTAAGAAAGCACCAGTGGCTTTCGAGGCTTTGAGTGAATTTATGGCATAGATAAAGAGTGAATTATGATATAATATGACTACTTCGTAGTCACTTAGAAGTTTCTTCGAAACTTCGGATGCGTGGAAAAACAACGCAGGGCATATGATATAATGAGCACAAGAGTGCTCATCTTAAAAGTTCCTTATGGCACTATAAATAATTATAACAACATAATATAGGAGCAGCAATATGTTTCAATGTAAAGATCTTCTCACTCTCCCCTCAATGGCGAAAGCCAGAATAATAGCAGGAAAGAGTGGTTTGTCCAATAGAATAAGGTGGGTATATAAGCCTGAGAATATGAATTTTGCGAAGTGGGTAAAGGGACAGGAGCTTTTGATTATAAGCACGCCTGTTATACAGAGTAAGGATTTTGACCTGCAAGCAGTTATTAAGAAAGCTAAGAAGCTTGATATGGCAGGTGCATTGCTTCTTGTTGGTGATAAGTACATTGCCAGTATAGACAGTACAATAATATCCTATTCCAATCTTAACGATTTTCCGATATTTGTCATATCAGGTGAAATTCCTCTTGTTGACATTTTTGAAGAAATCGGACACGCTATTGCGTATAATAAAGACTCAGATGTATTAAGTGATGATATTCTTTCAGGAATTATATTTGGAAAGGACATCAATATAGAAGCATTTTCTATTAAATTTGAAGAAGCTGGCTATGACATCAATGGTAATAACCGTATGTTTATGATTAATATTCATTCAGATAATAAGATAGAGAATTTTGATTATGATTTCATTATGAATAAGCTGAGGGACAGTTTTGCACAGAATAATGGAAGTCTGATTTTATCAAGATATGCTAATAACATAGTTGGCTGTTTTAATTGTTTGGAAAATGCTGATGATACACACGGTCTTATTAATCAATCTTACGAAGCATTATCTGAATATGTGCAGGGTAGGTATACGGATATAAAGCTTGTTATGGGAATTGGACGTGAATATAATGGAATATCACATTTGCAGAAAAGTTTTACGGAGGCTTCAAGGTGTGTAATCCTTTCGGAGAAGATACAGCTTAATGGAAGTGTGTTCTGGTATGAAGAAATGGGAATATATAACCTGTTCTCTGAATTTGGAGATAAAAAGCTTATACAGGACTTTGTTGACAGTACATTAGGCATAATTATTGACTATGATAAGGAGAATAATACGAATCTTTTACAGACGTTAAAAGCGTACCTTTGGAACAATAACAGCCTGCTTCACGCTTCTGAACAGTTATTTACGCATCGTAATACAGTAAAGTACAGAATACAGAGAATAACTGAGCTTACGGGCAGGAATTTTGATGATGCGATGACACGTCTGGAGTTTATGAATGCTTTGATATGTCTTGAGGTAAGATAGACATTTGTGCTGTGAGAACAAATGAAGTAATACAAGATTGTTATTAGAAGTCATAACAATAAAATATTTATAAAAGAATGTTGAAGTATATATGTCTTAGTGATATATTCTTGAACATAGACAAGAAGCAAAGGGGCTTCTGCTAATGGTAATATTAGCGGAAGTCCCTTTTTGTGTATTAGTAAAAATGTTAATCTAACTGGCAGTAAAGGCTGAAATAGAAATTACTAAAGCACATTCATTGTTTATCTTGCGGTATATAAAATGTACCGCTGGACGCGTCAGATATTAATAAATATTTATATAACAGGAGGAAATGATTATGAGCTACGGTCTTATAGCAGTAATAATTGTAATCGGTATTGTCATAGGTGCTATAGCTACTAAGAAATGTGAGCCATTTCTTATAGGCGGTTCAATTATAGGAGCAATATTTTTATATAAGCAGGATTTTATAACCGAATGGGTTAATACACTTGAAGGTGTTATGAGTGATGAAGCATACTTAATACTTGTATGTGGTTTGTTTGGAAGTATAATAGCACTTCTTACAGCCTCTAAGGGACATTTTGGATTTGCAAAGATTGTTTCAAAGATATGTAACAGCGAAAGAAAGACTTTATTCACAACATTTATATTAGGTGTAATTATATTTATTGATGATTATCTTAATGTATTATCAATAGGTACAGCAATGAAGAAGGTATATGATAAAGTAAAAGTACCAAGAGAAGCACTTGCATATCTTCTTGATAGTACAGGTTCACCAGTCTGTGTTATGTTCCCATTCTCATCTTGGGCAGCATATTTTGGAGCTATCTTCTTCGCACAGGAGAGTGTTCAGGCACTTGGTGCAAAGACCTGGATGGGAGCTTATATTAAAGCAATTCCATTTTGTATATATCCAATAGTTGCATTACTTATTGTAATTCTTTTCTCAGCAGGTGTATTTCCTAAGCTTGGCGGAATGAAGAAGGCTTATGAAAGAGTTGCAACAACAGGTAAGGTTTACAGTGATGCAAGTAAGAAGTACAATATGGACGATGGCGAAGGCGAACAGGACGGCAACATATTCAATTTCCTTGTTCCAATGCTTGTACTTGTAGTTGTAGCCTGTGTTACAGGGAACCTTGTAGTAGCACAGATTATATGTCTTGCAGTAACACTTGTTATGTATCTTGCAGAAAAGCTGATGACATTTACAGAATACTGGGATAATTTCGTAAAAGGATTTGCAGATATGCTTCCTATTATAATTCTCCTTATAGCAGCACTTACATTCCAGACGATTGCAAACCAGATGCAGATGACAGAGTTCTTCATAGATATTACACAGCCAATATTATCAGCAAAGATTTTCCCAATGCTTGCATTTATCATTACTGGTATATTAGCATTTATGATAGCCAATGCGTGGGGCGTATGTACACTTGTTGCACCAGTTCTTCTTCCACTTGGTGCAAGTGTAGGAGCCAATGCAATACTTATAATGGCAGCAATTCTTTCAGGTTGTGCATTTGGTAATCACGCCTGCTTCTACTGTGACACAACAGTTCTTGCTTCACAGGGTTCAGGTATTGATAACTTTGACCACGCGGTATCACAGCTTCCATATGTACTTATAGGAGCTGGAATAAGTATAATTGGTTTCCTTGTATTAGGATTTGTTATGTAAAATGTGTTAGTTTTATAAAATGTATATAGGAATTATAAGAATAATTTCAGAATGGAGGCAGTTATGAGTGATAAGAAATATGTTGTTACAATAGCAAGGCAGTTTGGCAGCCTTGGACGTCCAATAGCCAAGCTTATGAGTAAGAAGCTTGGAGTTGAATATTATGACAGGGATATAGTGGAGCAGGCAGCTAAGAAGCTTAATCTTCCAGTATCACAGATAGATGAACTTGAAGAAAAGGTTAAGAAGACATCAACTAATTCATATAAGAGAATGATGTATCCTCTTGGAACACAGTCAAGCACAGAGCAGGACAGAATATTTGAAGCCCAGCAGAATATTATGAAATTCTTAGTTGAGAGAGAAAGCTGTATAATAGTTGGACGTTGTTCAGATTTTGTCCTTTCTGATGAAGAAAATGCGGTGCATATATACATTTATGCTCCATATGAACAGAGAGTTAAGAACTGTGTGAATGATCTGCATTTAAGCGAAGAAGAAGCCAAGAAGATGATAAGGTCAGTAGATGAGGCAAGAGATAATTACCATATGCACTATGCAGGATTTCTTCCATCAGACCCTAAGCACAAGACTATAATGATAGACAGCAGCTCTTTGGGCGTTGAGGGTACAGCTGAGTATCTTGTGGATTTTATTCAGAAGAAATTTGATTTAAAAACATATACGCTTAACTAAGTATATGTTATCATATGCGTAATCTAAACATTTATGGCTTACAATAGTTAATTTAATGAGTTGATAAATATGTAACCAATAGAAAGAGCATATCAGGATAATCCTATGAAAATGAGTGTAGAACAGGCATATAAAATATTAGCAGTACCCCGGTCTGCTGATATAAAAGCAATTAAGAAAAAATATAGAAAACTGATGTTAAAGGTGCATCCCGATTCATTAAAGTCAGGGAAGAATACATATCAATATAGTGCGCAGGAGATTAATGAGGCATATTCAATTATTATTAAGTATTTATCTGATAATAAAATGTCCGGTTATTTCAATAATTCCAGCGATGATAGTTATTCATCAGAGTACACATATGATGAAGAATATTATCAGGACTATAATTCATATGCTTCCGATGGCGGTAATTGGGATGCACCTGTTAATGATAATGCGTATACAAGCCGTAATATATATCATTATGCAGAAGGTGCAAGAGGAAATATTACTGGAAGCATTGTTATAGCAAAAGGCAAATATATCTGGACGATAGAAGAAGATTTTACATTATTCATAAAGAGTATATCAGAAAGCAGTGATAAGCTGTTATCAGGTATAGATAACAGAAGGAAAGGAAGCATATCGGATACAAGAAGGGCAGTTATAAAAGCACAGCTTGCATACCTTTTAGCCCAGCAGTATATAGATGCAACCTACACACTTAATGAACTTATCACACCGGTAAAGCAGAATAATGCACAGATATTTTATATAGACTCAATGCTTGAAATACAAGCTAATGCCCCATTTTTACGGGCAGGTATGACACTATACCCACAATCACTTAAAAATCACCGTCTATATTTAAAGACTAAATCGGGAAATGCCGCAGGCTATATATCATTCAGGGACGACAGGCTATATTACATAATAATTCCACTTCTTGAACAAAAAAGAGCACAGGTAAAAGTCCAGATTGCCACCAGGCAGGATAAGAACAACACAAGACACAATGTGAAATACAAGAATCTTGACTTTTGGATAAAAATTTCTGATAATAATTCAGGAACATTTCCTGAAAGCATAAATATGCAGATTGAGGAAATACTTACTAAATATTCTAAAATGTAATTGGAGGACAATCAATGAATAGACATATAGATAAAGCAATGCAGTTAAGAAATGAAACCCCGATGGTAAGCAACTGTGCCCAGACAATAATGAGAGCCTACGCCGATGAATTAGGAATGACCGAACAGCAGGCAGCAGCAATAGGCTGTAACTTTGGTGGCGGAATGAAATGCGGCGGAACTTGTGGAGCAATAACAAGTGCCCTTATGGTATTAGGTGCAAAAGGAATAGACTCCCCAGCCGTAATAACAGAATTCAGAAAAAGAATAGCCGCCAACCACGATGGCTTAACAGATTGCGTAGACCTTCTAAGAAACAACGCCCGGAAAGGCGGAGTAAAGAAGGAACATTGCGATAATATGATAAAAGAGTCCATAGAATTAATAGACGAAATCACCAATAAAGAAGATTAATGTTGCAAAATATTTCAACAAGTGATATAGTAATAAACAATTAAATAAAAAACAAATAGAGTGAATTTCAAAGAGTTCACGAAGGGGAGCACCACCACCGGCGCTTCCTTTCGTGAACTCTTTTTTGCGTGAGTAGCGATGAGAATACACTAACAAAGACACTTGCCGAACTCTGCTTGCAGAAGTGAGCAAGAGGCTTTGTTAGCGTATTCGAGGAGCACCGCGACAGTGACAGAGCGAAGCTCTGGAACGCGCTACTCACGCAAAAACAGTGGAGGGACGTCACCCAGCAAACCTTATCCCCTCAGTCAGCAACTCCCAGACAGAGGAAGCGAAGCTTCCAAGTGTCGTCCGACAAAGCTAATTCCCCTTCCCACGTCAGTGACCCGCAGACAGAGGAAGCAAAGCTTCCAAATGTCGTCCGACAAAGCTAATTCCCCCTCCCACGTCAGCGACCCGCAGACAGAGGAAGCAAAGCTTCCAAGTGTCGTCCGACAAAGCTAATTCCCCCTCCCACGTCAGCGACCCGCAGACAGAGGAAGCAAAGCTTCCAAATGTCGTCCGACAAGGCTAATTCCCCCTCCCTCAGTCAGCAACTCCCAGACAGAGGAAGCAAGGCTTCCAAATGTCGTCCGTCCTCCAAAAAAAATTCACTCTCTCAATCCCCAAAGAAAGAAGGACCAGCAATGATAACAATAAAATTCAACGGCAAACCCACCCAAATCCCTACATCAACCCCAATCACCACCTTCCTCACCACCCACAACTACAACCCGATCCATGTAGTAGTCGAACTCAACGAGGTCATAATCCCGAAAGACTCCTACCCCACCACAACCCTGTCACCCGATGACACCTTAGAAATCCTGACATTTATGGGCGGCGGTCAATAACCTTCCGTTATTAACCCCACCCAACAACCCTTACCAATAAATAACCAAAAAGAAAAGAGGACAAAACAATGAACAACAACGACACATTCAAATTAGGAAAATACGAATTCACATCAAGATTTATCTTAGGCTCAGGAAAATATTCCCTTGAATTAATAGACGCCGCCGTAAAACAGGCAGAAGCACAGATAGTAACACTTGCACTAAGAAGAGCCAACGATGGCGGAATTGCCAATATTCTTGATTATATTCCAGAAAATGTAAAGCTTCTCCCTAACACATCAGGTGCAAGAAATGCAGAAGAAGCTGTAAGAATTGCAAGACTTTCAAGAGAATTATGCCACAGTGATATGGTTAAGATAGAAGTTATAAGAGATACTAAATATCTTCTTCCAGACAACTACGAAACAGCTAAAGCAACAGAGATACTTGCCAAAGAAGGCTTTGTAGTAATGCCATATATGTATCCAGACCTTAATGCAGCAAGAGATATGCAGAATGCAGGAGCTGCCTGTATTATGCCGCTTGCAGCACCAATTGGTTCTAACAGAGGTGTATGCACTAAAGATTTTATACAGATACTTATTGACGAAATTGACCTTCCAATTATTGTAGATGCAGGTATAGGTCGTCCATCACAGGCATGTGAAGTTATGGAAATGGGTGCAGCTGCGGTGATGGCTAATACAGCTATAGCGACAGCAGGAGATATTCCAGCGATGGCATCAGCATTTAAGAATGCAATAAATGCAGGACGTGAAGCTTATCTTTCAGGCCTTGGAAGAGTAAAGAAGGACGGTGCAAGTGCATCATCTCCATTAACAGGCTATATACACGAATAATAATGCAATAGATTACAGAAACGAGGATAATTATGAGCGACAGCAAAGATATGCACATCAATGAAAGTATATTGAGTGATGAAATAAGAGAAGATTTGAAGAAAAACAGAACTAACCATATGGAATATCTTCCAGATATGGAAGTACTTGAGTCAGATATACAGCAAAAAGTTATAGATGCTATGAACAATTATGACTACGATAAATATACAGCAAAGGATGTTCTTAATGCTATCAATAAAAGCAACAGGACACCAGAGGATTTTGCTGCTCTTTTATCACCAGCTGCACTTCCGTATCTTGAACAGATGGCACAGGCAGCCAAGGATGAGAAAGAAAGACATTTTGGTAATTCCATATGTTTTTTTACACCTATATATATTGCTAATTACTGTGAGAATTATTGTATATATTGTGGTTTTAACTGCCACAACAAGATTAAGAGAGCCAAGCTTAATGCACAGGAAATAGAGGAAGAAATGGAAGCAATTGCAAGGTCAGGCTTGCAGGAGATACTTATTCTTACAGGTGAAAGCAAGAAAATGTCAAGTGTGGAATACATAGGAGAAGCCTGTAAAATAGCAAGAAAATATTTCAAGGTTGTTGGACTTGAAGTATATCCCATGAATTCAGATGAGTATGCTTATCTTCATAAATGTGGTGCTGACTATGTAACTGTATTTCAGGAAACCTACAATTCAGACAAATATGAGACACTTCATCTTGCAGGACATAAGAGAGTATTCCCATACAGGCTTAATGCACAGGAACGTGCATTAAAGGGAGGTATGAGAGGAGTTGGTTTTGCTGCACTTTTAGGACTTGATGATTTCAGAAAAGATGCTTTTGCTACAGGTATGCACGCATATTTATTACAACGCAAATACCCACAGGCAGAGATAGCATTTTCTTGTCCAAGATTACGTCCAATAATCAATAATGACAGAATTAATCCTAAAGATGTACACGAAGCACAGTTATTGCAGGTCGTAACAGCATACAGATTATTTATGCCATTTGCCAGTATAACAGTATCTACAAGAGAGTGTGCCCGTGTGCGTGATAATCTTATGAATATAGCGGCAACTAAAATATCAGCAGGTGTAAGTACGGGCATAGGAAGCCATTCAGAAGATATTGAAGAAAAAGACAGAGGCGATGAGCAGTTTGAAATATCAGACGGAAGAGATGTTAAGCAGGTATATGATGACCTTGTAAAAATCGGACTTCAGCCAGTTATGAGTGACTATATATACTGTGGCTGATTAAGATTAAGGAGATTAGGAATTATGCAGGACGTGATTGCAATTACTAACCGCAGGCTTTGTGACAGACCATTTTTAGAACAGATAGAAAGAGTATGCAAGCTTTATCCAGCAGCTGTTATTCTAAGAGAGAAGGATCTAAGTGATGCTGAATATGCTGCACTTGCTGCAGATGTTTATTCGGTCTGTAAGAAATATAACGTAAGACTGATATTGCATACTTATGTTGCAGTGGCAGAAAAGACTGGCATTAATGCTATACATTTGTCAATTGATAATCTAAGAAAATATCATAGTCAGCTTAAAGATAGTAATGTAGCTATAAAAGGTTGTTCAATCCATTCAGTTCAGGAAGCCATTGAAGCGGCAGAACTTGGTGCTTCTTACATTACGGCAGGACATATATATAGTACGGATTGTAAAAGAGGTGTTCCACCAAGAGGTCTGGAATTTCTGAAAGCAGTATGTGAAAATGTTAATATTCCGGTATATGCCATTGGTGGAATTAACATAGATGGCAGCCGCAGGCAGGAAGTACAAGAGTGTGGTGCAAAGGGAAGCTGTATTATGTCTGGAATGATGAAGGCATAAATAAAAACAAAGCTTGCATAATAATATTATAAAAATAATATAGTAAAAATAAGTTGACTTTTTGATAGAAAATGATACACTAATATTAGTAGTTGTTACTATTATTGGTGTATCATTTTTGATTTAAATCCAATAATGAGCGTGATTTATCAAATGGATATTATGTACATATAAAATATTAAACAAGTAACAGTATATAATGACAATATTAATTTAATGTAATTTGAATAGAGGAGTTACAATATGGCAACAGTAAAAAGAAGCAGACAAAGAGATGCAATCAGGAGCTTTTTGATGTCAAGAAAAGACCACCCTACGGCAGAGGTTGTGTATGATAATGTCAGTAAAGAGTTTCCTAACATAAGTCTTGGAACTGTATACAGAAATCTTACATTCCTTGTAGACAATGGAATGGCTATGAAAGTGCCGTGTAGTGATGGTTCGGTGCATTTTGACGGCAACGTGAACCCACACTACCATTTTCAATGTGTCAATTGTGGCAAAGTTATGGATTTGAACTTTGACTCACGGGAAGTTGAGAAGAATTTTAATGAAGCGGCGGCAAAGAATTTTGATGGTACAATCCGGGGAAATGTGACATTCTTCTATGGAGAATGTCCTGAGTGTATAGATAAGTAAAAATATTAATAGGAATTATTACTATTTTGCTTGACAAAGGAAATAAACAGTGTTATATTAAACTCACAAACAGTAATAATTACTATTTTTAATAAATTAAACAAGAAAAGGAGATTAAGATTATGAAGTATGTATGTACAGTATGCGGTTATGTTTATGAAGGAGAGTCACTTCCAGCAGATTATGTCTGTCCAGTATGTAAGGCACCAGCAGACAAGTTCTTAGCTCAGGGAGATGACAAGGTATGGGCTGCTGAGCACGTTGTAGGAGTTGCTAAGGGAGTAAGCGAAGATATTATTGAAGATTTAAGAGCTAACTTCAATGGTGAATGTTCAGAAGTTGGTATGTATCTTGCTATGGCTAGAGTTGCTCACAGAGAAGGTTATCCAGAAGTAGGTCTTTACTATGAAAAGGCAGCTTGGGAAGAAGCTGAACACGCAGCTAAGTTCGCAGAGCTTCTCGGTGAAGTTGTAACAGACAGCACTAAGAAGAACCTTGAGATGAGAGTAGAAGCAGAAAATGGAGCAACAGCAGGTAAGGTTGACCTTGCTAAGAGAGCTAAGGCTGCTAATCTTGATGCAATCCACGACACAGTTCATGAGATGGCTAGGGATGAGGCTAGACATGGTAAGGCATTTGAAGGTCTTTTAAAGAGATACTTCGGTTAATCATAAGCTGGTATATGAGTAGTATACAGTATCAGAATTAATGGTACAGTTAATTGGATAGCTTATATTAATCAATAGATTAATAAGGTATTATTACTGCCGTCAGTATTACACTGGCGGCAGTTTTTATATAATAGGAAATTTAATGTTATAAAATTCTATAGTAAGTCCCATTAAAACATTAAATGCCAGCGTGACATTTTCTCCAATATGTGATATTGTATATTCAATTAAGAGTTTCGTAGAAAATGGTCGAATAATAATGAAGAATAAAAGCTTGTTTTTTGCAAGTTAAACAAGTGCTGTTGGTGTACAGTGCTGGAATGGAGAACTTCAATGGAGAATGATTTAGAGCTGGAAGACAGAATACTTACAATGCTGTCAACCCAATATGAGGGGATTTATCAGATTGATATTGATAATGATAGTGTTCTGTGTATTTATAATAGGGGTAATAAGTTTAAGAAAGACGGTAATGTAGAGTTAGAACAGTGGGTTCAGAGAATGGTTGACAGATGTCATTATGAGGACAGAGGCAGGCTGTTAGATTTAATATCAGTAGAGGCAGTTAAAGGCTTTGGCAGTAACGATGAATTTAAGAAAAAGCTTGATGTAAGACTTATGTATGATGGTAAATATAAGTGGATATTAGTGACACTTATGTATGATAAGACATTTAACCAGATAACAGTGACAGAACGTGATGTATCACACAGATATGAATATTATGAGATAATAAAGCGTAAAAATGCTGAACTTAGAAAGCTTTTGCAGACAACAGAGCAGTATAAAGACGCACTTATGTCAGAGTCAATTGTTATGTATCAGGTTAATTTTTCAAAAGATACAATAGAAAATGGCATATATCAGCGAAAGAATAATAAAATGTATAGTGCACTTGATACAGTAGGTATTAGTACATCTAGTTCTTATGATGAATATTGCAGAAGGTGGCAGAAAAGGGTTTCCAAAGATACAATTGAAGATTATTTAAAGCTTGCGACGTCAAAGAAGATTATCGAGCTATTTAATAATGGTAATACTACTGTATCTATTGATTACAGGACAATGGATACACAGGATACGGAGATGTGGATTGATAAGTCTATATATCTGTCAAAGGACAAGCTTACAGATGATATTTTGGGAATTATAAGCTTAAGAAATGTTACAGAAAGATATAGACAGGAATATTTGAAACAACGTCTGGAAAAGCAGGCATCACTTGACCTGCTTACAGGCCTTTATAATCACGTTACTGGAGAATTGCTTATAAAGAGCAGGATTGACAACAGTGCTCATATGTATTCGGCATTTGTTATATTTGATATAGACTCGTTTAAATTAGTTAATGATACTTATGGCCATTATTTTGGCGACTGTGTTATACAATATGTTGCCAAGAGATTAGCAGAATGTACAAGGGAAGATCAGGATATAGCGATAAGGTATGGAGGCGATGAGTTCGTTGTATATATTGAATATAAAGACAGCGATAATATCGAAGATATCGTGAAGAGAATATTTAATTATGTAACAGATGAGTACGATGGTTATAAGATAAGCGTAAGTATGGGGATAAGCTTATCTGTTAATTGTGGTTTACATTATTATAATATGTACCAGTGTGCAGATAAAGCGTTATATGAAGCCAAGAAATCGGGACGTGGATGTTATAGGTTTTATTCTGAATAATAACAAGGTGTCACATAAAATGAATTATTTAATGTTAGTAAGGCAGTGAATAGTTCATTCGTGTGACACCATTATTTTTATAAGAGAATATTTATTATTATTAGATTTCTTCCACCAATATGTATTGCATTAAGTAATTATTTATAAGCATATTTCCTCAAGCAATTTTGCCGTAATAGCGACATCGTTCATAGATATTCCAGAGTAGTTGACAATTGCTATATGCGAATAATTATCAGGTGAATAGCTGTTTCCAGTTATATAGTCAGAAAGAAATGATATGAGGAGTCCTTTCTTGCTGGCTTTTTGCTTTAGCTGCTCATCAGTTAATTCTGTGTCGTATTTTAGGAGAAAATGCAGTCCCGAATTTTCCTCGTATATATTAATACGGTCTTTGATACTGCTTTTCATAAGCAGACCTATAAGATTATCCCTTATGTCACGGTAATGATTGCGCATACGGTTAATGTGTTTATCAAGAAAGCCGTCTTCAATAAAATGTGCCAGAGTATATTGTTCAAAGTTAGATACTGTACAGGCATAGAAGCCAAGCTGCTGTTTGAAGCGTTCAAGGAGCGGCACAGGAAGAACCATATAACTAATTCTTATAGTTGAGGCAAGGCTTTTTGTAAATGTATTAAAATATATTACCTTGTCTGTGGCATCGATTGAAAAGAGTGATGGTATTGGCTTTCCCTGAAGTCGGAATTCACTGTCGTAGTCGTCCTCTATTATGTATCTGCCGTGCGAGTTGTTAGCCCATTGTAACAGACCATATCTTCTGCTTATAGATGTAACTATACCAGTAGGAAAATGGTGTGACGGAGATATCTGTATTATCTGGGAATTCGCAAGTCCAATGCTGTCAGGTATTACACCTTCATCATCCATATCAAGTGCGTTGACCTTGACACCTAATGAGCGGTATATATTTACGATTTTTCTGGAACTTGGATTTTCAAGTCCGTAGGCAAGGTCACGTCCAAGAAGCTGAACGATAAGCCCATATAAATATTCAGTTCCAGCACCAATAATAATCTGCTCAGGATTTACTGTAATTCCCCTGAATTCATATAGATGATGTGCAATGGCACGGCGCAGTTTCATAACGCCACCTGTGGGTGGAACATTGAGTGCATCATCGCCCTCATATGTAAGTACCTGACGCATAAGTTTTGCCCATACTGAAAATGGAAAATTATCTTTAGGGGTGTGGCTGTATACAAGGTTGACAGCTGCATTTTCCAGGGGAGCACCAGTATTTTCCAGGGAAGCACGAGCATTATTATTCACATTGTAAGGCTGGTTACTGCTTGAAATATTATTGAAAGCGGTATTCTTAAAAGAATGATTACCTGTGGTATTGTAATTATTATTAATCTCCGATACATAAAATCCCTTCTTAGGAAGTGAATATATGTAACCTTCTGCAAGAAGCTGTCCGTAGGCATTTTCAACAGTTACGACGCTTATTCCGTGATTTTTGGCAAAATCTCTTTTGGAAGGGAGCTTTGTATCGGGTGTTAATTTGCCGGATATAATATCATCTTTAATACAGGTGTACAGGTATTCGTAAAGGCTTTTTTTGTTTCTATTATTAAAAGAATATGTAAGCATATATTTATCCTCGTTAAATAAGGCAGGTTTATGGTTGCTGACCTTATAATTAATCAAATGTTTATTAAGAATAATAATATCAGATTAAATATAATAAATCAATGGACATAAGATATGATATATAATAAAATTACTGTGTATACAAATATTTATAATATGTATGGAGGCTTAGTTATGAGTGATTATATTATTTCGTGTTGTTCTACAGCAGATTTAACAGAGGAACATTTTAATAAGAGAGATATACATTACATATGCTTCCATTATGAGCTGGATGGAGCAGCTTATATGGATGATTTAGGGAAGACAATGAATTTGGATGATTTCTATAAGGCTATGTCAGAAGGTGCTGATACTAAGACATCACAGATAAATGCGGAGGAATATGAGGCATATTTTGAAGAATTCTTAAAAGAAGGAAAAGATATACTTCATCTTACACTTTCATCAGGCATATCCGGAACAATTAATTCTGCTAATATAGCGGCGGAAACACTTAAAGAGAAATATCCAGACAGAAAGATATATGTAATTGATTCTCTTGCGGCTTCATCCGGATACGGACTTCTTATGGATAAGGTTGCTGATTTAAAAGATGAAGGTATGGGTATAGATGAGTTAAAGGACTGGGTTATTGAGAACAGATTAAAGGTTAATCACTGGTTCTTTACGACAGATCTTACATTTTTTATAAAAGGTGGAAGAGTGTCAAAGGTGTCAGGTTTCGTGGGTAATCTTCTTAATATATGCCCACTGCTCAATGTTAATTTTGAGGGAAAGCTTATACCTAGAGAAAAAATCCGTACTAAGAAGAAGGTTATTGCAGCAACTGTTGAGAAGATGATTAATAATGCCGAAAATGGACTTGATTACGATGGAAAATGCTACATATCAATGTCAGCGTGCAGAAAAGATGCAGAAGCTGTTGCAAAGCTTATAGAGGAGAAATTCCCTAAGCTTAACGGCAGGGTGGAGATTAATAATATAGGTACAACAATAGGAAGCCACACAGGACCTGGAACAGTTGCATTATTCTTCTGGGGCAATAAGAGAGTTGACTAACATTGTGGTTGTATATACGGTTATTTATAGCAATAACAGCACAATAGAATTAAGTAAAATAAGAAAAGATAAATAGTATAAGAAAATAAAATATCAAAAGAGAATTAACAATCAGGAGAGAATTACAATGAATAGATTCGGATTTGGAGCGATGAGGCTTCCGTTAATCAATCCAGATGATAAACAGTCAATTGATATGGACGAGTTAAAGCGTATGGTTGATATATATATGGAAGCAGGATTTACATATTTTGATACTGCATTTCCGTATCACGACCAGATGTCAGAAACAGCGTTAAAGGAAGCTTTGGTTGACAGATATGACAGGGACAAGTATGTATTTGCCGATAAAATGCCTACAGTGCTTATAAAATCAGGTGAGGAGTATCCGTTATATTTTAATAAACAGCTTGAAAAGACAGGCGTTGGATATTTTGATTACTACCTTATGCACAATATGGGCAGGGACAGATATTATAATACGGACAAGTGGGGTGGATTTGAATTCGCTAAGAAGATGAAAGCCGAGGGTAAGATTAAGAATTTCGGATTCTCATTTCACGATGATGCACAGTTCCTTGATATGATATTAACCAATCACCCGGAAGTTGATTTTGTTCAGCTTCAGATTAATTATCTTGATTGGGAAAATGATATTATCCAGTCAAGGTTATGTTATGAAACAGCAAGAAGGCATAATAAGCCAATAGCTGTAATGGAGTCTGTTAAGGGCGGGACACTGGCGAATCTTCCAAAGGAAGCAGAGAATATTTTAAGGGAATATAACAAGGAAGCCTCGCCAGCTTCGTATGCTTTAAGGTTTGCAGCTAATCTTGATGGTGTGTTTATGGTGCTTAGTGGAATGAGCAATTGTGAGCAGGTGCTTGACAATACTAAGATTATGGCAAGACCTCAGCCGCTTAACGATAAGGAAAAGGAGCTTCTTAAAGAGGTTGTAGCAATAATTAACAAAAGAACAGCAATTCCTTGTACTTCCTGTGGATATTGTATGGAGGTATGTCCTAAGAATATTAATATTCCAGGACTGTTTGCACTTTATAATAATTATTGCATTAATGACAATTTTTCCAATATGTATTATCAGAGGCTTATATATAATAAGGGAAAGGCTTCAGACTGCATTAAATGTCACAGATGTGAGAAGAATTGTCCACAGCACATACATATACCGGACAATCTTGAGCTTATAGCAAAACTAGCCAAATAAAGCTTATATTGTAAGCTTATATGTTAAAAGGTGTTCACCAATTAAGATTATTGTGTTATAATCCAATCTTGATATTATTTAGAAAATGTGTATACTACACGGAAATGAGGGCAAATATGAGTATGAATATAGTATGTTTAGATCTTGAAGGAGTATTAGTTCCAGAAATCTGGATTGCATTTGCAAAGGAAAGCGGTATTCCAGAGCTTACAAGAACAACAAGAGACGAACCAGATTATGACAAGCTTATGAACTGGAGACTTGGAATTCTTAAGGAACACGGTCTTGGACTTAAAGAGATACAGGAAACTATTGCAAAGATAGATCCACTTCCAGGAGCTAAGGAATTCCTTGATAAGTTAAGAGAAACAACACAGGTTATTATTATTAGTGATACATTTACACAGTTTGCAGCACCTCTTATGAAGAAGCTCGGCTGGCCGACTATATTCTGTAATACTCTTGAAGTAGCTAAGGACGGAACAATTACAGGCTTTAAAATGCGTTGTGAACAGTCTAAGCTTTCAACAGTTAAAGCACTTCAGTCTGTTGGCTTTGAAACAATTGCCAGTGGTGACAGCCACAACGATTTAGGTATGATTCAGGCTAGTAAGGCAGGTTTCCTATTCAGAACAACTGACCAGATTAAGGCAGATTATCCACAGCTTGAAGCATTTGAAGAATATGATGACCTCTTTGAGGCAATAAAGAAGGCTTTATAATTAGAGAATGGAGATAAGTGCTTAGCCATGATGGGCGTACTTTGAAAAGGCACGAATGGAGATATTATGTTTGGATTAAGTAAGAAGGAAAATGGCTTAAAAATCATAATAGTAGGCTGTGGCAAGGTAGGTGCGAACCTTGTTGACCAGTTAAGTAAAGAAGGACATGATATAACTGTTATAGATAAGAAAGCAGAGAAGATACAGGATATTACCAATACCTATGATGTTATGGGACTTGTGGGTAACGGAGCAAGCTATTCAACACAGATGGAAGCTGGTATTGAAGAAACAGATCTTATTATTGCGGTTACAGATTCGGACGAGCTTAACCTTTTATGTTGTACAGTAGCCAAGAGAGTTGGCAAATGTGCAGCAATAGCAAGAGTCCGTACACCGGATTACAGTGAGGAAACAGGCTATTTAAGAGAGCAGTTAGGTCTTGCCCTTATAATAAATCCTGAGCTTGAAGCGGCAAGAGAGGTTGCACGTATATTATATCTTCCAACTGCACTTGAGGTTAATTCATTTGCACATGGACAGGCAGAGCTTGTCAAATTCAAAGTACCAGAGGGTAATCTTCTGAATGGGCTTAGCTTAGCTTATCTTGGTAAGAATATTACTAATGATATTCTTATATGCGCAGTTGAAAGAAACGGAGAAGTATATATGCCTAACGGTGATTTCGTGCTTCAGTCAGGCGATGTAGTTTCATTTGTTTCAGAACGTCATATTGCAAGAGATTTTCTTAAGCAGATAGGCTTAGCAACCAGGCAGGTTAAGGATACTATGATTATAGGTGCAAGCAAGGCAGCATATTATCTTGCTAAAGAACTTCTTAATATGGGCATCTCAGTAAAGATTATTGAAAAGGAAAAAGAGAACTGTGAAAGCTTAAGTGTTAAGCTTCCTAAAGCTATAATTATTAATGGTGACGGCACAGACCCGGATATATTGAAGGAAGAAGGTATAGAAACAGTTCAGTCATTCATTCCACTTACAGGAATAGATGAAGAAAATATTATGCTGACACTTTATGCAAAGCAGGTATCAAAGGCTAAGGTTGTAACTAAGATTAACAGGGTTAATTATAAGCAGGTTATTAATAATCTTGATCTTGGAAGCCTTGTATATCCTAAATATATTACATCAGAAGCAATTATTGCATATGTAAGAGCCAAGAAGAATTCAATGGGCAGTAATATAGAGACTCTTTATCATATGTTTGATTCAAGGGTTGAGGCAATTGAATTCATTGTTGAGGAGAATTCAAAGGTATCTGGAGTACCTATTAAGGATCTGAAGTTAAAGAAAGATGTCCTTATCTCATTTATCAACCACAATGGACATATTATCATTCCTACAGGTAATGATGAGATTGAAGACGGCGATACAGTAATGATAGTAACTAAGAATACAGGATTTACAGGTATTGATGATATTGTAAGATAGGTGTAAGCAGGTAAAATAGATATGAATAGAACAATGATTATATACATTCTGGGTTGCATACTTAAAACAGAGGGAGTGCTTATGGCACTTCCTTGTCTTGTTGCACTTATATATCACGAAAGTCAGGGAATTGCGTATGTAATTGTAGCAGTATTAAGTCTTATTGCAGGTATGCTTCTGACAATAAGGAAGCCTAAAGATTATATTATATATCTTAAAGAGGGCTGTATAGCGACATCTTTAAGCTGGATACTTATGGGAATTGTAGGTTCATTTCCATTTATGATAACTGGAGAGATTCCATCGTTTATTGATGCTTTATTTGAAACAGTTTCAGGTTTTACAACGACTGGTGCTAGTATATTAAGTGATGTTGAGAGCCTGTCACATTGCAGTATTATTTGGAGAAGCTTTACACACTGGATAGGTGGTATGGGTGTTCTTGTATTTATTATTGCGATTGTGCCACTCAGTGGTGGTTCTAATATTAATCTTATGAGGGCAGAAAGTCCGGGACCATCAGTTGGTAAGCTTGTACCGAAGGTAAGACATACAGCAAGAATACTTTATATTATATATTTTGGACTTACATTACTGGAATTCATAATACTTGTTATGGCTAAGATGCCGGTGTTTGATGCGGTTAATACATCATTTGCAACAGCTGGTACAGGTGGTTTTGGTATTAAAAATGACAGTATAGGCAGTTATTCTGTGGCTATACAGTGGATTGTCACGATATTTATGATACTGTTTGGTGTGAACTTTAATGCTTACTATCTGCTGTTCTTTGGAAGTATTAAGAAAGCACTTAGTATGGAAGAAGTAAGGGTATATTTTGGAATAATATTAGCAGCAATTACAGCTATCACAATTAATATTTATTCTATGTGTTCTGGTGTATGGGATGCAATTACCAAGTCGGCATTTCAGGTTGGTTCAATTATAACGACAACAGGATTTTCAACGACAGACTTTAACTTGTGGCCACAGACATCAAAAACAATACTTGTATTGCTTATGTTTGTTGGTGCATGTGCGGGAAGTACAGGCGGTGGTATAAAGGTTTCAAGATTTGTAATACTTATTAAGACAATTATTAAAGAGCTTAACTCTTATATCCACCCTAGAAGCGTAAAGAAGATTAAGGTTGAAGGAAAACCGGTTGAACACGAGGTTATACGTTCTGTAAATGTGTATATGATAACATTTATATTAACATTTGTTGTATCAGTATTCCTTGTTTCATTAGAAGGAAAAGATCTGACAACTAACTTTACAGCGGTAGCGGCTACAATTAATAACATTGGACCAGGTCTTGAACTTGCAGGTCCAACACAGAACTTTGGACATTTTGGCATATTAAGTAAGATAGTTATCATATTTGATATGCTTGCAGGACGACTTGAATTATTTCCAATGTTATTATTATTCCATCCAGTGGTAATAAAGGAAATGTTAGCGGATAAGAGAAAGTACAGAGTTAAATAGTACAGATCGTATAGTTAAGCGGATGTTTAGCAAATATAGAAATAATATTTTAGAAATACGGTTAAGTACTGTTAAAATGGAGAAATATAATGAAATTCGTTATACAAAGAGTTAATTCAGCAAGTGTAAAAGTTGATGGTAATGTCATAGGAAGTATAGGCAAAGGCTATCTTATACTGTTTGGTGCAGGCGAAGGTGACACAGAGGATATGCTTGTGCCATTTGCTGATAAAATATGCAAAATGAGAATATTCGCAGATGAGAATGGAAAGACTAATCTCTCAATTAATGATGTAGGTGGAGAAATGCTTATTGTCAGTCAGTTCACATTATATGCAGATTGCAGGAAAGGCAACAGACCAAGCTTTGTACACGCCTGTGAGCCAGATCTTGCCAATGAGTTATACGAGAAATTCGTAGCACTGTGCAGGGAAAGAGTTGCGAAGGTAGAAACGGGTGAATTCGGTGCGGATATGAAAGTGAGTCTTGAAAATGACGGACCATTCACTATTGTGTTAGACAGCAGAGATTTTAAATTATAAAATATAAGCTGTAAAATTAATGTTATAAATTAAATGTTGTAAATTAATGTTCAAAAGACTATTGAATTATTAGTTCTATTGTGCTATTTTATAAAAGAATTAAATAATACTTCAGGGCAGGGTGTCATTCCCTACCGGCGGTAAAGCCCGCGAGCATTATGCACGAACTGGTGGAATTCCAGTGCCGACAGTTACAGTCTGGATGGAAGAAGTAAAGTTGATATATTTAATTAGATAATCGTTGTTAAGCATATATTAAGATAATGTATTATGATAATAATATTATTAAGCTATTATAACTGTATTAGCTATTGATATTTGCAGAATATGTATTATATAGTTATTTAAGCCCTGGGAAGATTATTCTCAGGGCTTTTTTATTGATATTTTAAGAATGGAAAACCCATTATATACATTTATTAGAGAAAGAAGGCGGGTAATATTATGGCAATGACAGATGAAGAATATATGCTAAGGGCTGTTGAGCTGGCTAAGAAAGGAACAGGCTGGACTAATCCTAATCCGCTTGTCGGTGCAGTTATTGTTAAAGGCGGCAGGATAATAGGAGAAGGGTACCATAAGAAATATGGTGGACTTCACGCAGAGAGAGAAGCACTTGCCAGTGCAAATGAGGATGTGAGTGGTGCAACGATATATGTGACACTTGAGCCATGCTGTCATTATGGTAAACAGCCACCCTGTGTTAATGCAATTATTGAGGCGGGAATAAAAAGAGTGGTGATAGGTTCTTATGACCCTAACCCATTAGTTGCAGGGAAAGGCGTGGATATTTTAAGAGAACATAACATAACTGTTGATGACAAGCTTGTGTGTAGTGAGGAATGTAAAAGCCTTAATTATGTATTTTTTAATTACATAAAAGAAAAAAAGCCATATGTGATATTAAAGTATGCACAGTCCCTGGACGGAAAGATTGCAACGCATACAGGATTGTCACAGTGGATAACAGGGGAAACAGCAAGAAATAAAGTTCATATGGACAGGCATAGATATTCAGCCGTAATGGTTGGTGTTGAAACTGTTATAAAGGACAATCCTATGTTGACGTGCCGCAGTAAAGATATTGTTAATATCAACCAGCCGGCAAGAGTAATATGTGATACTAATCTCAGGACACCGCTTGATTGCAATATTGTACGGAGTGCGAAGCTGTACACAACATATATAGCTACAAGCTGCAAAGACGATGATAAGTGCAGGAAATACACTGAGGCAGGCTGTAAACTTATATATGTCAATAAAAATGATAATGATAATAATTCTCATATAGATATAAAAGAACTGATAATAAAGCTAGGACAGCTTGGCATAGACAGTATTGTGTGCGAGGGTGGAGCGACACTTAACTGGAGTGTTCTGGCAAGTGGTATGGTAGACAGAATACAGGCTTATATAGCACCTAAAGTATTGGGTGGTGTAAATGCTCTTTCACCAGTAGGTGGAATTGGTGTTGATACTCCCGATAAAGCATATGAGCTTGATGATTATACGGTTACAAGATTGGGAAAGGATATATTAATTGAGGGGAAAGTGAGGTGTATATAATTGTTTACAGGAATTGTTGAAGAAATCGGACATATAGTATCTGTTCAAAGACACGCATTTTCTCAGATTATAACTATAAGTGCATCAGATATTCTTGGGGGAACCAATATAGGTGACAGTATAGCAGTTAATGGCGTGTGCCTGACAGTAACGTCAATTGGCAGTAAACAGTTCAGTGCAGATGTTATGCACGAAACTATTAATAAGTCATCACTTGGAAATCTGCGGGCAGGAATGGCTGTTAATCTTGAAAGAGCAATGCCAGCTAATGGCAGATTTGGCGGACATATAGTAAGTGGACATATAGATGGTGTTGGCAGAATAACAAAGATAAGCAAGGATGATAACGCTGTCTGGTACACAATTAATGCAGGTAAAGAGATTATGCAGTTAATAGTTCCAAAAGGTTCAATAACAATTGATGGAATAAGCCTTACTGTAGCAGGGGTTAATGATGATAGTTTTAAAGTATCTGTAATTCCCCATACAAGGCAGGTGACAACATTATCACAGCGTAGAATCAACGATTGTGTCAATCTTGAGAATGATATTGTAGGGAAATACATAAAAAGATTGTTACAGACAGGCGAAAGTCTTGATGTAACAGCGGATGGACTGGGCGAGATATCCACAAGGCAGGATGTGTCAGTAAAAGCACAGTCATCACAAAGACAGAATACATCAGGGATAACAAGAGAGTTTCTTGGTAAATATGGATTTTAAAAAGGAGGATATATGTTTGAGTTTAACACAGTAGAAGAAGCAGTTGAAGATTTGAAAGCAGGTAAGATTATACTTGTTACAGATGATGAGGACAGGGAGAATGAAGGTGATTTCATATGTGCCGCTGAGTTTGCAACAACAGAAAATGTTAATTTTATGGCAACATATGGAAAAGGTCTTATATGTATGCCAATGAGTGAGGAGATAAGCAAAAAGCTATATTTCCCACATATGGTAGCAGACAATACAGATAACCACGAAACAGCATTTACAGTATCAATAGACCATGTTGATACAACTACAGGAATATCTGCAAAAGAAAGAGCCTATACAACAAGAATGGTAGTAAGTGATGATGCCAAGCCGGAGGACTTTAGAAGACCGGGACACAATTTTCCACTTATTGCAAGGAAGAATGGAGTTCTTGAAAGAAACGGACACACAGAAGCAACAGTTGATTTGATGAGGATTGCAGGACTTAAAGAATGTGGCTTATGCTGTGAGATTATGAAAGATGATGGCACAATGATGAGAAAGAACGACCTCATTGAACTTGCCAGAAAATGGAATTTAAAATTCATAACAATAAAGGCAATTCAGGAATACAGAAAATGCAACGAAAAGCTTGTAGAGTGTGTGGCAGTAACTAAAATGCCTACAAAATATGGAGAATTTGTTGCACATTGTTACATTAATAAATTAAATGGAGAACATCACGTTGCTTTAGTAAAAGGTGATGTTGGTAATGGAGAAGACCTTTTGTGCAGGGTTCATTCAGAGTGTCTTACAGGTGATGCTTTTGGTTCATTAAAATGTGACTGCGGACAGCAGTTTGCGGCGGCTATGACACAGATTAATGAGGAAGGCAGAGGAATACTGCTATATATGCGGCAGGAAGGCAGAGGCATAGGTCTTGTTAATAAGCTTAAGGCATATGCACTTCAGGACGAAGGAATGGATACGCTTGATGCTAATCTTGCCCTTGGATTTCCAGGAGATATGAGAGAATACTACATTGGAGCACAGATATTAAAGGATCTGGGTGCTAAGACATTACGTCTGCTTACCAACAATCCTGATAAGGTATACCAGTTATCTGATTTTGGAATGAAGATAAGTGAAAGAGTTCCAATTAAAATGGAAAAGACAGCTTATGATGGATTTTATCTTAACACTAAGAAGATAAGAATGGGTCATATGTTATAGATTTCATAGGATTGAAAGTTGAAAAAATCCGACATATAGCAGTATTGATGATTTATGAAAATTGTAATGAAATTAAATTAAAAAGACGAGGAGATTAATAGTTATGAGAGTATTAGAAGGAAAATTAGTAGACAATGGAACAAGAGTAGGTATTGTAGCGGCAAGATTTAATGAATTTATTGTATCAAAGCTGGTTGCAGGTGCACAGGACGGACTTATAAGACACGGAGTAAGCGATGACAATATAGACCTTGCGTGGGTTCCTGGTGCATTTGAAATACCACTTATTGCTTCTAAAATGGCAAAGAGCGGAAAATATGATGCAGTGATATGTCTTGGTGCAGTTATAAGAGGAGCTACAAGCCATTATGATTATGTTTGTGCGGAGGTTTCTAAAGGAATAGCTAATGTATCACTTAATACAGATATTCCAGTGATGTTCGGAGTGCTTACTACAGATACAATTGAACAGGCAATTGAGAGAGCAGGAACAAAGGCAGGTAATAAGGGATTTGAATGTGCAGAGGGTGCTATTGAGATGGTAAATCTTTCCCGTGAGCTTGAAAAATAACAAATTAATTGATTTTATCATCTGTCAAGGGTATATTGAAAGTAATGATAATATGTCTGTCTGGTTATTAACCAGTGTTAAGGGGTGATACCAATGATGATGAAATTAAAGAACAGAATATTAGGAATATTACTTTTGTTTATCCTGCTTCCACTAAGCATTTTTGGTGGATTTTCAATTTACCAGACGAATAGGAAGATTGACGATATGACAGAGTGCAATCTTGCGACGGTGAGTGAGAATCAGAGAATTAATATTAAGAATTTCTGTGAGGACAGGAAGTCCGAAATGGAGATGGTTGCTAATTATGCTATGACACAGGCGGCAATCAAAGAAAGTGTAGGAGAGCCAAGTCCTTATGATGCAGGTAAAGTTGATTTAGAGTATATTAACAATGTGTTGAAGGAACGAAAGAAATATGGAGTGTTTGTTGCAAGTATATCTATATTGGACAAGGATTTCAGGGTAGTAGCCTCAAGTGAAAGTTATGAGGCAGGTCATACACAGTTATGTTATGTCTTGCGTTTGTATTCTTTGTCCTTGCTATATTTATTGTGCAGATATTTATTACAAAGAATGTATTAGCACCAATAGAACAGATAATGAATGTGTTTAATGATATCAAGGCTACACAGGACTATTCAAAGAGACTGCCTAAATCAAATAGTGTTGAGATGAACCAGCTTTCCGATGAAATTAATGGACTTCTCACACATATAGAAGATGAGAATATTCAGGAAAAGGAAAGGCAAAGACATTTAAGAGAACTTGCTGAGTGTGATCCGCTTACTGGAATTAATAATAAAAAAGCGATTGAGCAGAAAATGCTTGCTATGGTTCAGAGTGCAACTGATAAAAAAGTGCGTATAAGTGTTGGATTTCTTGATATTGATGATTTTAAAGATTACAATACTAATTATGGACATCAGGAAGGCGATAATGTAATCAAATTTGTTGCCAATACATTAAAGGAGAATTTTAAAGGTGAAGTTGGACGAAATGGCGGAGATGAATTTGTATTTGGTTATGAAGGGGATATAAGTAAAGAGGAACTTGATAGGAAAGTAAAGAAGGTCTATGATATTCTTAACAAGGGTTATACAAGAGGCGATTTGCTAAAGAATATGTCTGTTCCTTGTAGTATAGGTATTGTAACTGCGATAGGTGGAAGCTTTGATTATGCCAAGCTGTTAAAAGAAGCAGATAATGCAATGTATGATGCTAAGATTAATGGAAAGAATACATATGTAATAAGGGAGTTATAGGAATATTATTCCTATAACTCCCTTGGTTTATATAGTTTTAAGCATTTTTTACAAGTACAGCATAAAGTGTTCTTGAAAGAATACTTGCGACAACAAAGCATACAACAGCTTCAATTGCACCCTGTGTTCCGACAAATGCGATAACGAAAGTAAATGGATTGCTTGCAGCGAATTTAGTTACATAAGTCTGAATAAAATCAGTTCTATAGAAAAGTGCAACAAGTGTACTCATAAAGAGCAGTGTGTTAAGAAGTGGGCAGGCAAGGCTTGCGATGTAGTAAGATACCTTCTGTACACTGCGGATATTATGAAGTACCTTGAATATAAGTCCTGTAAGAAGTCCCTCAAGTGTTCTTGGAACAACTGTAAGAATAATAGTGAATACAGGGCTGATATTAAATAATGCAAATGTAAATACAGAGCCGCCAGTTACTGCCTGATAGAGGCTTGTAAGACCGAAAGTAAGACCACATATAAGTCCGCCAACAGGGCCAAGAATTATAGCACCAACAGCTACTGGAATTGTCAAAAATGTGATAGTAAGACCTGGAAGTTTAATGTATCCAAGTGGAGTAAAAGCCATAATGATAATAATCGCTATCATAGCGGCAAGTTCAACCATATATTTGGTTGTAAAAGTTTTGTTGGCAGTATTATTAACTGCACTTGTCTGGTTGTTATTCATAAAATCTCCTTTTCGTCTGATAAAACGGCAATCCTGTCTTTCAGACATTTTTAATTGTAGCGTTATGACAGATGGGATAAACACGAATAAGTGTATACAGATACCAAAAATATCTCATATTAGTGTAAGTACATAAATAATGTAGATATACAGACTGGTATAAATTGATATACTATATTGTATATCAATCAAAATGAAATCAGAATATTAATTCAGCATATTTAAAAGTAAAAGTTCAGAATAAAATCTTGTTACACGCCAATTGAGGTCGCACATCAATTCTTTCTTCTACCATTAAAAAACTTCCTTGAAATAATTAAATAAATAATCCAATAATTATAAACTATAAATACCAATGATTACAGGTGATAATAATTACTGGCAGCTGATACATTTTCATCCGAATAACGCTCACGCGTATAATATCATACTTGATAATACAGGGCAATACATAGATTGGATAAAATTGTATACAATGTTTATAAAGTATTAATAAATGCTTCTTATTTCCTTAATTTACATATTTTCTCAATAATGATAAAATAAGAAAATATCGTGGCAGACTACTTTATGTTATTGCCTGATTTGAAGAGATATAGTTTATGAAGAGTTTAATAGAAAGGAAGAATTATGAGCAGAATATTGAAAAGTATTGCCCCATACTGGAAATCAATAATAATTATTCTGTTGTTACTTGTGTTGCAGGCGAATTGTGATCTTGCACTTCCACAGTACACATCGAATATTATTGATGTTGGTATCCAGAATGGTGGTATAGGACATAGTATTCCAGAGAAGATTACTAAAGATGAATATGATATAGCGAAGATGTTTATGACGGACGAAGAGATAAGCATATGGGAGAAATGTTTTGAGGAACAGGATGACTTATATGTCCGTACAGAAAATAATGATAAAAGGTTAGATGAATATGATGATACACTTGCTATGGCACTGATTATTAATAATCAGATGTCATCAGTTACAGTCACACAGTTCAAACAGCAGATGGCGGCACAGATGGGCGTTGATGTATCTGAACTTGAGAATGTTTCAGTTGCAGACCTTGGAAAGAGAATGGGTGTGGAACTTGAAACATTTACTAAGGATATTGAAGATGCTGATGGTAATGAAGTTCCAACAGAATGTGTAGATATGAGAATTATATTCAAGGCAATGTATGATAATGGTGCAATGTCTAAAGATACGTTTATATCTATGAGAGATGAATTCCAGTCAACATTTGATACAATGGGTTCAACCCTTATATCTTCAATGGGAAAGGCTTACGCTAAGTCAATGGATGCAAAGGCTGGAATGGATATGAAGGCCATACAGAAAAGATACCTTTGGATATCTGGTGCTAAGATGGTAGGAATGGCACTTCTTATTGCGGTATGTACTGTATGTGTTGCATTCTTTGCATCAAGGGTTGGTGCTGGAGTTGGACGTGATTTAAGAGGAAAAGTATATAAGAATGTAATGAGCTTTTCTAATGCAGAGCTTGATAAGTTCTCAACAGCTTCACTTATCACACGTACAACTAATGATGTACAGCAGATACAGCTCGTATGTGTTCTTATATTAAGAATGGTTCTTTATGCACCTATTATTGGTATCGGTGGAGTTATAAAGGTAATGTCAACAGGTGCTGGAATGGAATGGGTAATAGCCCTTGCAGTTCTTGTAATTATTGGCTTTGTACTTTTACTTATGGCAGTTGCAATGCCTAAGTTCAAGCTTATGCAGAAGCTTGTTGATAATGTCAATCTTGTATCAAGAGAGATACTTACAGGTCTTTCTGTTATCCGTGCATTCGGTAGAGAGAAGAAGGAAGAAGAAAGATTTGATAAGGCTAATAAAGAGCTTACAAAGACAATGCTTTTTACTAACAGGGTAATGACATTTATGATGCCGGTTATGATGCTTATAATGAACTGTCTCTCAGTAGGTATTGTATGGGTAGGAGCTCACAGAATTGACAGCGGTGTTATGCAGGTAGGTTCAATGACAGCATTTATTACATATGCTATGCAGATTGTAATGTCATTCCTTATGCTTACAATGTTGTCAATTATGCTTCCAAGAGCGATTGTAGCAGCAGACCGTATAGATGAAGTTATTAATACAAAGTCATCAATAACAGATGCAGAGTCACCTAAGAGTATAAGCAATCCTAAAGGACTTTTAGTATTTGACCACGTTAACTTTAAGTATCCGGGTGCTAATGAAAATGCTCTTGAAGATATCAATTTTGTGGCTGAACCGGGGAAGACAACAGCTATTATAGGAAGTACAGGATGTGGAAAGTCTACACTTGTTAATCTTATTCCAAGACTTTATGATGCAACAGAAGGTTCAATAACTCTTGATGGTGAGAATATCAAGAATATCTCAATGAAGGAATTAAGAGATGAACTTGGTTATGTACCACAGAAGGGAATATTATTCTCAGGTACTATTGAGTCTAATATCAAATTCGGTGCACCAGAGGCTTCCATGGATATAGTAAAGGAAGCAGCTGAGATTGCACAGGCAACTGAATTTATTGAAACTAAGTCAGCAAAATATGAAAGTCCAATCGCACAGGGTGGAACTAATGTATCTGGTGGACAGAAGCAAAGACTTTCAATTGCAAGGGCTATTGCTAAGAATCCTAAGATATTTATATTTGATGACAGCTTTTCAGCACTCGATTTAAAGACAGATGCGGCACTTAGAAAGGCACTTGCTTCTAAGGTTACAGACAGTACAGTTATCATAGTTGCACAGAGAATAAGCACAATACTTCACGCGGACCAGATTTTAGTTATGGATGAAGGTAAGATAGTAGGAAAGGGTACTCACGAGGAACTTCTGAAGAATTGTGAGGTATACCAGCAGATAGCCAAATCTCAGATGTCAGCTAAGGAACTGGGAATTGACGGAAAGGAGGAAGCATAATTATGGCAGATAATAACTCATATAAGCAGACTCCAAGACGAAGAGGTCCAGGAGGCGGTATGGCTCCTGCAGAAAAAGCCAAGAATTTTAAAGGCTCAATAAGCAAGCTTATGCAGTATATTGGCAGATATAAGATTGCTATATTGGCAGTTATGATTATGGCGGCGGCTTCTACAGTATTTACAGTAATAGGACCTAAGGTATTAGGTAAGGCAACAACAGGTCTTTCAGAAGGCCTTATGAAAAAGATTACAGGAACTGGTGGAATTGATTTCTCATATATTGGAAGAATTCTTATAATTGTACTCTGTCTGTATGCGTGCAGTGCAATATTCAGCTTTATTCAGGGCTGGATAATGACAGGTGTTTCACAGAAGGTGTGCTACAGACTTCGTAAAGAGATATCAGAGAAGATTAACCGTATGCCTATGAAGTATTTTGAGAGCAGGACATACGGAGAAGTTCTTTCAAGAATAACTAACGATGTTGATACATTAGGAATGGGTCTTAACCAGAGTATAACAACAATTATTACATCAGTTGCTACAATGATAGGTGTTCTTGTAATGATGTTAAGCATTTCACCACTTATGACAATTATTGCGATAGTTATTCTTCCAATATCCGTTGGTCTTGTATCATTTGTTGTTAAGAAGTCACAGAGTTACTTTAAGACACAGCAGGAATATCTTGGACATATTAATGGACAGATAGAAGAAACATATGGCGGACATATGGTTGTTAAGTCGTTCAATAAAGAGAAGGATATGGTGGATACATTTGACAAGACTAATGCTGTATTATATTCATCAGCCTGGAAGTCACAGTTCTTCTCAGGAATGATGCAGCCTATTATGATGTTTGTTGGTAACCTTGGTTATGCAGGTGTTGCACTTTCAGGTGGTATGCTTGCTATCAATGGAGTTATCACAATTGGTGATATTCAGGCATTTATACAGTATGTTAAGAACTTCACACAGCCAATAACACAGATTGCACAGGTTATTAATCAGGTACAGTCTATGGCAGCAGCTTCTGAGAGAGTATTTGAATTCCTTGAAGAAGAGGAAGAAGAACAGATAGCTGCCAATCCAGTACCTACAGATAATATCAGAGGTGAAGTTGAGTTTAAGCACGTTAAGTTCGGATATAAGGAAGACCAGATTATTATTAAGGATTTCTGTGCCAATGTTAAGCCAGGACAGAAGGTTGCTATCGTTGGTCCAACTGGTGCAGGTAAGACTACAATGGTTAAGCTTCTTATGAGATTTTATGATGTTAATTCAGGAGAAATCCTTATTGACGGACATAATATCAAGGACTTTAACAGACGTGAATTAAGAGATGCATTTGGAATGGTTCTTCAGGATACATGGCTTTATAAAGATACTATTATGGAAAATATCAGATATGGAAAGCTTGATGCTACTGATGAAGAAGTAATCGCTGCGGCTAAGGCAGCACACGCACATCATTTTATAGAGACTCTTCCGGGTGGATATAATATGGAACTTAATGAGGATGCAAGTAATGTGTCACAGGGACAGAAGCAGCTTCTTACTATTGCAAGAGCTATTCTTGCTGACAACCCAATCCTTATCCTTGATGAGGCGACAAGTTCTGTAGATACAAGAACAGAGATTCAGATACAGAATGCTATGGATAATCTTATGAAGGGCAGAACGAGCTTCGTAATTGCCCACAGATTATCAACTATAAAGGATGCTGATATTATACTTGTTATGAAAGAAGGAGATATTGTAGAGCAGGGCAATCACGAAGAATTACTTGCTAAGGGTGGTTTCTATGCTGACCTTTATAACTCACAGTTTGAGGAGGCAGAAGCATCTTAAGCTATGAGAGATACATTTATAGAATGGCTTATTTTAATCAATATAATAACATTTGTTATATATGCACTGGATAAATATAAAGCAGTACATCATCTTTGGAGAATACCTGAAAAGACGCTTATATTCTTAGCAGTTATAGGTGGTTCTCCAGCGGCACTACTTGCTATGTATACAATAAGACATAAGACAAGGCATATTAAATTCACACTGGGTGTACCAGTTATACTTGTTATTCAGATAATCGTGCTTTATATTCTTTATACAAGATATGGTATATTTACAGGGTGAATATGAAGATTAAAGAAGTAATATGTTAAAAAAGTATAGATATAATATAGGACTGTGAATAAAAAAATCTGGGTTTTACGATTAACATACCGTTATGTGAGTTAATCATAAAATCCAGATTTTATTAATTGAAATTATATAATAAGTATTATAAGCGTCTGATTAACCAATAACGCCTACAAATCCGCATATCAGCACGATTATACCAAGTACAATTCTGTACCATCCGAACACCTTGAAATCGTGTTTCTTAATGTATCCCATAAGAAATCTGATAACGAAAAGAGATACAACGAAAGCTACAAGCATACCAACAAGGAGAATTATTCCTTCCTGTGAAGTCATTGAGTTATGAAGAAGGAACTTAACACCCTTAAGAAGGCTTGCTCCGAACATAACAGGTACTGCAAGGAAAAATGTATACTCAGCAGCAACAGTTCTTGAAACACCAAGAATTAGAGCACCGACAATAGTTGCACCTGAACGTGATGTTCCAGGGAATATAGCAGCGATAAGCTGAAAAAGACCTATATATGCAGCAAGCTTATAATCAATGCCTTCAATAGTTCTGACCTTGGCTTTCTTGCCATGGTGCATAGTCTCTACAATAATAAATGCAATACCAAAGAGTATAAGCATAATAGCTACAGTTGTGTAGTTATAGAAAAGTTCTTCAAGCTTTTCATCAAATAATACGCCGACAATTGCGGCAGGTATGCACGAAACAAGAATGTGAAACCAGAGCTTGAATATATCACACTTGATATAAGCACCTGCACCCTCAGATGAGAGTGGTTCTTTATTATTGTTCTTTCCAAATGGCCATAACTTGTTCCAGAATAGTATAACAACTGCCATAATAGCACCAAGCTGGATAACTACCTCAAACATACTATAGAATGCATCAGATACTTTTAATGGCATAATTTCATTTAAAAGTATCATATGTCCTGTGCTGCTTATAGGAAGCCATTCAGTGATACCTTCGACAATACCAAAAAGTATCGCTTTTAAAATCTCTAACATTATTCCTCCAATCGGATACGGATATTGTATCATAAATATATGTATAAAAAATCTGTAAAATTCTTATATCCGTTCACTTTATTTTTTCTTAGAATTAATAATATGTTGTGATTATAATTCTGTTTCAGTTAGTATTCTCTCATTGCATAGAGATACTGTCAACTGTGAATTATCTAATTTACAACAAATTTTTATAAATTTCACTTTACACCGGTTATTGATAAAAAATATTGATAAGAGCCAATATGCGTGTTAAACTTATTCGGATATTTGATAATTACTAAAGCATATTTAATAAGATAACAAGGAGTCAGTTAATGGAAGTATATTTAAAACCAATAATATCAGCCTGCTATGTGTTTCCTATACTTGCTGTAATATTTACAATACCTTACATATTATATGAGTATCACAAATATGGTTCAATCCTTATACTTAGAACGGGGATTGTATATACATTTATATTCTATATGCTGACATCATATTTTATGACAGTGCTTCCACTTCCTCCAAGAAGCTCGGTTACACCAGATACTGCGAGTGTCCTGCTTGTTCCGTTTGATGCAATAAGGAGAATTATAGCTACAGCTAATGTCACTTTGTCACAGCCATCTACATATGTTAACCTGTTTAAATGTTTTGATTTCTGGCAGGCTGCATTTAATATACTGCTGTTATTTCCGTTTGGAGTATATCTTAGATATTATTTTAAAAGACCCTGGTGGCAGGTGCTTATATTTTCATTTGGGTACAGCCTGTTCTTTGAATTGACACAGATTTCAGGACTGTATGGAATATACAGATATCCATATAGGTATTTTGAGGTTGATGACCTTATATGTAATACATTAGGTGGAGTATTAGGTTATGTATGCACACCGCTTATAGTGTTTATGCTTCCGAAAAGGGATAGACTTGATGAGGCTGCATATAAGAGAGGGCAGATTGTATCTGAATTCAGGAGAGGCGTTGCGTGGATAATTGATATGGTAATTATAATGATTCCAGTGCTGGCGGCTATGCTGTTGCTTTGGCACGAGCATATAATTACCAGGAAAATGGTGCTGGGTTCGGTATATGATGTGAGATATGTAGTTATTTTATCGCTGTATATCGTTATTGTGTTCACACTTACGACAAAGCTTACAAGAGGGCGGACAATAGGCAAGTCACTGGTTAATATACGTCTTATAGACTGCAAAGATATGGTTATTAATAAAGTTCCACATATAAAAATGTATAAGCTGTTTATAAGATATTTTATAATATATACAATAAGTGTACCCTCATTACTATATGCGTATAACTTTTATCGTATGGCGATTGAACTTGAAGGGGTAAAATTATGGGCAGTTACAGCAGGATGTGTGATATGTATTTTAATTACAATATATATGGCATTTGATTTATTATTGTGTCTGTTTAGCAGCACAAGAAATATGCTATATGACAGAATAACAGGAATTACGCATAGAAGTGACATAATAAGCAGACAGGATAATACAAATTTAACAAGTTAAAGATAATATTTAGCCGAATAAGATACATTTCGAATATATAACAGGAGGTACGATTGTGACAATAAAAGATTTGCCAGCAGGTAAAAGTGCTACAATATTAAAAGTAGGTGGAGATGGTGCATTAAGACAACATTTTCTGGATATGGGACTTATTCAGGGTGCAGAAGTTACAGTTATAAAATATGCTCCTATGGGTGACCCTGTTGAATTAAGAATTCATAGCTATGAGCTTACCATAAGACTTTCAGATGCAGAACAGATAGAGGTAAGTGAGCCTTATTGTATTGATAATAAAGCTGTGGAAAATGTTAAAATGAATAGTATAGTAAAGGAACATCCGGGATTTGGTGAAGGAGGCAGGTATCACGATAAGGAAAATGAAAATCCTCTTCCAGATGATGAAAAGCTGACATTTGCACTTGTAGGCAACCAGAATTGTGGAAAAACAACCCTTTTTAATGTATTAACAGGCTCCAATCAGCATATAGGTAATTTTCCAGGTGTTACAGTTGATAGAAAAGACGGAGTTATAAAAGGTTATCCTGATACACTTATAACAGATTTGCCAGGAATATATTCAATGTCACCATATAGCAGTGAAGAAATAGTAACAAGGGAATTTCTGCTTATGGACAAACCTAAAGGTATTATTAATATATTAGATGCTACTAATATTGAAAGAAACCTTTATCTGTCAATGCAGCTTATGGAATTAGGAATTCCTATGGTAATTGCACTTAATATGATGGATGAGGTAAGAGTCAATGGAGGTTCTGTAAGAATTAACGCAATTGAGGAATTGCTTGGAGTTCCGGTTATACCAATATCAGCGGCTAAAGGTGAGGGCATAGAAGAACTGGTAAGTCATGCCATTCACGTTGCAAAATATCAGGAAAAACCACAGATATCAGATTTTTGTTCCAAGGACAGTGCGGTTCATAGATGTATACATGGCATTATGTCGCTTATAAGTGACCATGCAGACAAAGCAGGATACCCTGAAAGATTTGCAGCCTCCAAGGTTGTTGAGGGGGATTCACTTGTACTTAAGCATCTTGAACTTGAGCAGAATGAAAAAGAAATGATTGAACACATTATAGTACAGATGGAAGAAGAATGTGGAATGGATAGAGCCTCAGCTATAGCAGATATGAGATTTGCTTATATTGAAGATGTCTGTAAGAATACGGTTGTAAAGCCAAGAGAAAGTAAGGAAAGAATACGAAGCCAGAAGATTGATAAGCTTCTTACTGGTAAATATACAGGTATCCCAATGTTTATAGCAATTATGGGACTTGTGTTTTATCTTACATTTAATGTTATAGGTGCGGCACTCTCCAATGTACTTGATATTTTAATTACATTTGTTACAAATGGGGTTGATAATCTTCTGACAGCAATGAATGTTAATTCGGTATTGCATGCACTTATCATAGATGGAATATTCAATGGGGTTGGTAGTGTATTAAGCTTTCTTCCGATAATCGTAACATTATTCTTCTTTTTATCAATTCTTGAAGATAGCGGTTATATGGCAAGAGTCGCATTTATTATGGATAAGCTCTTACGTAAACTTGGATTATCAGGAAGAAGTATAGTGCCTATGTTAATTGGTTTTGGATGTAGTGTTCCAGGAGTTATGGCAAGCCGTACACTTTCATCTGAAAGAGACCGTAGGATGACAGTTCTTTTAACACCATTTATGAGTTGTTCAGCAAAAGTACCTATATATGCCTTTTTCTCAGCAGCATTTTTCCCACATTATGCAGCGCTTGTTATGATAGGTATGTATTTTATAGGAATTATTGTTGGAATAATTATGGCGTTTATATTTAAAAAGACATTATTTAAGGGAGAACCAGTTCCATTTGTTATGGAGCTTCCTAATTACAGAATGCCTGGTGCTAAGAATGTGGTACATTTGTTATGGGAAAAGGCAAAGGATTTCTTACAGAAAGCATTTTCTATTATATTTATTGCAACAATACTTATATGGTTTATGCAGAATTTTGATATAAGGCTTAACGTTGTGGCAGATTCAAGACAGAGTATACTTGCTGTATTAGCAGGTATGATTACTCCGTTGTTTAAACCATTAGGATTTGGAGACTGGAGACTTGTAACAGCTATACTTACAGGCGTAATGGCAAAGGAAAGTGTAGTATCTACGATATCAATTCTATTTGGAAGTACGATAGAGATGGTATCTGTTATATCAGCTGCGGGTGCAATGTCATTTCTTGTGTTCTGTCTTTTGTATACACCTTGTGTTGCGGCAATTGCCTCAGTTAAAAAAGAACTTGGAGGTAAATGGGCAGCATATGTTGTAGTTATTCAGTGTGTTGTAGCATGGATTGCGGCATTAATTACATATATTATTGCTGGAATTTTATAACTCTGATAAATATGTATGCGAAAAAAACATTGCAAAATCAGACTATTGATGATAAATTATCAATAAGCTAATTCCTAGAGGGAGTAATCGGCATATTTATATATGCAGTTATATCGACATAATGGCTTATAAGCCCGGTATTACTTTAAATGATGAGACTCGTGGACAGTATCAGTACTGTCTGCGGGTCTTTTTTATATAACTGGAATTCGTTTTCGTTAAAACATCAATTATTATATATGATATGACAATTGGTTATAATCTTTCTTGGAGCAACAGATAAAATATAGAAATGAGGACAATTAAGAAATGAGTATTGTTGAATTATTTATACTGGCAGTAGGACTTTCAATGGATGCTTTTGCTGTATCTATATGTAAGGGCTTGTCGCTTGGAAAGATAAAGCCTAAGCATATGTGCATTGCCGGTGCGTGGTTTGGTGGATTTCAGGCATTGATGCCGCTTATTGGCTATTATCTCGGAAGTCTGTTTGCCGATATGGTTACCAGATATTCACACTGGGTTGCATTTGCACTTCTTCTTGCAATTGGTGGTAATATGATTAAGGAGTCATTAGGGGAAGAAGAAAATGTCAGCAATGATATGGGATTTAAGAGTATGTTATTACTTGCAATTGCAACAAGTATTGATGCACTTGCAGTAGGCGTGTCATTAGCATTCCTTAAGGTTGCCATTCTTCCAGCGGTATTATTTATAGGCTGTATTACATTTGTCTGTTCAGCGGCAGGTGTTAAAATTGGAAGTATATTTGGTGATAAATATCAGTCTAAAGCAGAACTTTGTGGAGGGATTATTCTTATTCTTATAGGAATTAAGATATTACTTGACGGTTTGGGAATACTTTAGTTATAATATTATAATTAAGTAAGAAATGAGGATTAATATATGAAAGAAATGTTATTGGCATTATTACTGCTTATTATAGGTTTTGTGCTTCTTATAAAGGGAGCAGATTTCTTTGTTGACGGAAGTTCGTCAGTTGCGAAAAGATTAAAAGTACCTTCAATGATAATCGGACTTACAATTGTAGCTATGGGTACAAGTCTGCCAGAATGTGCAGTTAGTGTTACAGCTTCACTTAACAATAATAATGCTTTAGCTGTAAGTAATGTAATAGGTTCTAATATATTTAACCTTATGGTTGTGTGTGGTGTATGTGCATTATTTACACCATTGGCGGTATCAAAAGATACTTTAAAGAAAGAATTTCCATTTTCTATCATATGTGCCATTCTTCTTGCGGCACTTGGTGCTGTTGGAATGACACTTGGAAGAATTGACGGAATAGTATTTCTTGTAATATTCGCAGTTTACCTTTGCTTGATGATTGTATCAGCTAAAAATGCACGTAACGAGGCACTTAATAAAGAACTTGAAGAAGAGGTTGATGAAGAGATAAAAATTCTTCCAGTATGGCAGTGTATTGTATACATTATTGGTGGAGCAGTAGCTATTAAGTTCGGTGGTGATTTTGTTGTTGATGGAGCTTCCACAATTGCAACTGGATTTGGTATAAGCCAGAATCTTATCGGACTTACAATAGTTGCACTAGGAACAAGTCTTCCAGAGCTTGTTACATCAATCGTTGCGGCTAAGAAGAATGAAGTGGATATGGCATTGGGAAATGTCATCGGCTCTAACATTTTTAATATTCTTCTTGTATTGGGTGTTGCTGGGGCAATAAGTCCTGTAGCATTTGTAACAGAAAATCTTATCGACATTGCTATTCTTGTTGTTATGAGTGTGGTTGTATGGATATTCGCGTGGTCAAAGAAAAAGCTTGTCAACTGGCATGGTGCAGTTATGCTTGTATCATATGTGGCTTACCTTGTATACATTTGCATAAGATAAATATTGCATATAAGGCTGTTTACGTCATATATGAATTGTAATAAAATTATATATGGCAGTTCCGATTTCACCGCATCACTAAAGATAAGGAGAGGGACGGAATATGAACACATATAAGATGGTTCTTAATGAGGATACCAGAGTATTAATATATGGTAATAGCATTAAAGTAGTACGCATCAGAATTGATGAAATCAACTATATAAGCTGTGCCAACAGAATTATTATGATTCATACGAATAATGCCAGTGATAGATTTTATGGGAAGATGAAGGATGTATATAATTTATTGGGGAAATATGGGTTTGAGTACATTAATGAGTCGGAGATAGTTAATTGTATGAATGTGAGTAGTATGACGGTTAATTCGATAATATTAAGAGAGGGAACAGAACTAATATGTAGTAAAAAATTCAAACAAAAGTTCAGAAATCTTATGTGGAACTAAATTCATACCAAAGTTAAAGGTGAATTCCTGTCGGGTGCTATAAGGTACTGGCAGGAATTTACTTTTATATAACAGGAAATATATATAACCTAAGAAAGCGGAATGTCAGAATATTAAAAAAGTATAAATAACAAGTTTTTTAAGGCTTGGCTGTTTGTAATTAATAATTATAAGTGGTAAAATGTTACATATTTTATATTGTAATTATTATGTTGTAATTAATAGAAATGGAGGCTACAATGCAGGCATATACTGTATCGCAGTGGTTATTATTCTTTTATATATATTGTTTCTTTGGCTGGGTATGGGAATGTTGTTATGTATCAGCCAGAAAAGGAAAGTGGGTAAACAGGGGATTTCTTCATGGACCAGCACTTCCAATATATGGTTCAGGTGCAATGGTAATATTGGTAAGTACTATAGGAGTAAGGGATAATATAGCTTTAATATTCCTGTTTGGAATGATATCATCAACAATACTTGAATTTGTTACAGGATATTGTATGGAGAAAATGTTCGGCGTAAGATACTGGGATTACAGTAATCAGCCATTAAATTTAATGGGACATATATGTCTGTTCGTATCATTAGGCTGGGGTGTGTTCTCTGTTCTTCTTGTAAGAATTGTACACAGACCTATAGAGGGCATTGTATATATGCTTCCAGATACAATTACGGACATAATAGCATTTGTCTTGACAATAGCTATGGCAGTTGACTTTACACAGTCATTCAATGAAGCTATGGATTTGAAGGCTGCAATTGAAAAGCTTGCTAATAGTAATGAACAGATAAGAATTCTTGCCAAAAGACTTGAGGTTGCCTCAGCATTTGTTGAAGATGATTATAATAAAATGAAAGAAAAATTCGCTGAAGGTAAAGCAAGTGTTATGAATAAGGCAGGTTCAGTGGGTAAGCTTAAGGGTAGAATTTCATTCGAGAATGATATGAATGAAAGAAAAGGTGTTAAGCTTGCAACCTTACAGAGAATGACAGAGGCTGTTAAAGAGAGTCTTAAGAATAAGATTATGGACGAGAAGGCGGCTAACCAGCTTTTAGAAACACTTGAAAATGAAAAGGTAAATCTTAAGGCTGATACTGGAAGAAACTACAAGAGCGTATTCAGAATTATGAAACGTAATCCGGGTGCTATTTCAAGAAAGCACGAGGAAGAACTGAATGAAATTAAGAGAATGATTAAGTGATTTTAATGTGAGTTCCGGGCTGCTGGTGATTTTAGGAATTGTATTAATTAAATAAAATGTTTGGATAATGAGGATTGTATATGGAAAAGATTATAATATATAATGTAGCTGATGCCAGAAAGATTATAACAATGGCTGCTAATATGCGAATAAAAAGCATAGTTATTGACAATACTAAGCTTTCAGATACATTAGAAAATGTACTGGCATATAGTCAGGATTACAGAACTGATGATATTATGCCATTTATTAATAAAGATAAAAGCATAGTTATATTCTGTGATGTTACACAGAAACATCTGGACAAGCTTTTATTTGGTATCAGAAACAACAATCTTAATGTCGATTACAAGGCTGTTATGACTAAGACTAACAAGTTGTGGACATTGAATAAAATATTATATCATATGGAGATTGAAAAGAAAAACGAAAGGAGATAATTATGGAGATTATTCACGTTACAGAAGCAACATTTAAACAGGAGGTACTTGAGTCGGATAAGCCAGTGCTTGTAGATTTCTGGGCAACATGGTGTGGACCTTGCCAGATGCTTGCACCAGTCCTTGAGGAAGTAGCGGCAAAGCAGGACGATGTAAAGATATGTAAGATTGATACAGATAAGGAACTTAATCTTGCATTACAGTATAAGGTAGCTTCAATACCAACCCTTCTTTTATTTAAGAACGGAGAAGTTACTGCAACTAATATAGGCTTTATAGGTGAAGAACAGGTTATGGAATTCATAGCCCAGTAAATAAATGTTAACTATTTGCGCAGCTTTTCAGCGCATCTGAAGTTTCGAAGAAACTTCTAAGTGACTACGAAGTAGTCATATTATATCATAATTTCTGCGTTGTTCTTCAACGCATACGAAGTTTCGAAGAAACTTCTAAGTGACTACGAAGTAGTCATATTATATCGTAATTTCTGCGTTGTTCTTCAACGCATCTGAAGTTTCGAAGAAACTTCTAAGTGACTACGAAGTAGTCATATTATATCGTAAACAAGGAAAGGGCAGGCACAGCATCAGATTTATTATCTAGATGAATGATGCTTGCCTTTTTACTACATTTGCTAAGAAATGAGGTTATACATATATGAGAGAATTATATCTTGAATGTTATTCAGGAATAAGCGGAGATATGTCTGTTGCGGCACTTCTTGATGCCGGAGCGGATAAAGAATATTTGTTAAAAACACTTGCAACTATGCCTCTGACAGGTTATGAGGTTAAGATAACAAGAGTTAAAAAGAATGGTATAGATTCGTGTGATTTTAATGTAGTGCTGGACAGCGGACACGAGAACCACGACCACGATATGGAATATCTGTATGGACATCTTAATGGCGAAGGGCATACGCACAATTTTGAAAATGTACATTCGCATACTCATTCAGCACATCACAGCCACAGGGGGCTGAAAGAAATATATTCTATTATAGAGCAGACACAGCTTACTGAGAATGCAGAAAAGCTTGCTAAGAAAATATTCAGAATATTAGCAGAAGCAGAAGCCAAGGCACACGCTACAGATATTGAAAATGTTCATTTTCACGAGGTTGGTGCAGTAGACTCGATTGTGGATATAGTGGCGTTTGCTGTATGCTTCGATAACCTGCATATAGACAGGGTGTATGTTCCAGGTATCAGCGAGGGAACTGGAACAATAAGGTGCCAGCACGGAATAATTCCAGTACCAGTGCCAGCGGTTCTTAATATAACATCAGCTTATAATATAGAATTAAGCAATACCAATATTAAAGGCGAACTTGTAACGCCAACGGGAGCGGCGATTGTAGCGGCTGTAAGAACAGATACAGCACTTCCACAGCATTTTACAATAAAGAAGACTGGATATGGTGCAGGCAAGAGAGAGTATGAGCTTCCGGGAGTATTAAGGGCAATGCTTATTGAGAGTAATAGTGAAAGCTTAGACGAAAATGCTGACTTAATATATAAGCTGGAAACGGATATTGATGACTGTTCGTCAGAGATATTAGGATACACTATGGAGCGCCTGTATAAGGCGGGTGCAAGAGAAGTGCATTTTCTTCCTATATATATGAAAAAGAACAGACCTGCATATGAGCTTGTTGTAATATGCTGCAAGGAAGATATTACGACTATGGAAAATATCATATTTGAGGAAACAACGACAATAGGAATAAGACGTTGTGCAATGAAGAGAACAATTCTTCCAAGAAAAATTGAAAAAGTCAGTACACCATATGGTGAAATTGACGTAAAGGTGTGTACGCTTCCTAATGGCAAAGTTAAGAGATATCCTGAATATGAAACTATTAAGAGCATATGTGAGACAGAAAATGTGCCATTGAGGGATATAATTGGGAATATAGGAGAATAAAAAATAATTAAAGACTGTTACAAGAAATTATATGCTGGCATTATATAGAACATAGAAATATAAAAGTCCTGAGTAATGTCAGCATATTAAAATATAAGTTTCGTGTGACAATCTTATATTATAAACCTGGAAAAGCATTTCGATATTATACATTTGCAGAGGCAGAGTTATGGTTAATATATTTTATTGATATGGGAAAATGATATAGCCGTCACCTGTATTTTTATAGTTGTACTATATCACTAAGCATTACAGAAAAATTAATTAACACGGTTGCCATCAGTACCAATAGTTACAACTCTTACAGGAATTGTCTTGCCGCTGTCAGCTACAGCCTTTTCAACTGCATACTGCAATCCACCACAGCAAGGTACAGTCATACGTGTTACAGTTATGCTCTTTATGTTATTATTCTTGAATATCTCGGTTAATTTCTCAGAATAGTCAATCATATCAAGCTTTGGACATCCGATAAGTGTTATGTGGTTACGCATAAAATCGTGGTGGAATGTACTGTAGGCATAAGCTGTACAATCTGCTGCAATAAGAAGGTCAGCTCCATTAAAGCATGGTGCAAAAGGAGATACAAGCTTAATCTGTACAGGCCAGTTGTTAATCTGGTTTCCACTTGCCGCTTTGTTAGCAAGTACTTCAGCTTCATTATATTCAGGAGCTTCACGCTCAATAAAACGAATTGCATTCATAGGGCAGGCTGGCAGACAGTCGCCAAAACCGTCACAATAATCATCTCTTAAAAGCTTAGCCTTTCCGTCAACAATTCCAATAGCTCCCTCGTGACAGGCGTGTGCACATAAGCCACAGCCGTTGCAGAGTTCTTCATTAATTTCTATAATCTTTCTTATCATAATCAAATAAATCCTCCTATTTATAGTAGTATTTTTATTTAATAGAAAATTCTGATAAAAATTCCTGTTAAATAAAAAGCCCTCTGGGCAGATTCACCATACGGCGGTAATGTAGATGCCACTAAAGTGTTCCGCCATAGCTGGAGAATCCTGTGAAACAGGATTCTATCCTGCAGACCCGCTAAAAGGTCTTAATAAGTATATGTCGTGGTTATTTTCAGCCATATTTTCATAGCTGGCTGATTAGTTTGAATTATATCTTAACTACCTGGTAAGTATAATATTAAATATTAATAAAGTATGTTGTAAATACAACAAAAATAAGATTATAATGTAATGAGTGCAAAAGAAAAGGAAGCGGCTGCGAAGCAGACATTTACTTTTCTTGCACCATTAACGAACGAATATCCTGTGAAACAGGATAAAGAGTGCGGAAGCACGAATTCGTGAGTGTAGGATATGCTAGGTTATAATACAGGTGTGTAGTATATTAAGTTAATAGTGCGAAAAGATAGAGATTGGCAAATGAGTGCAAAAGAAAAGGAAGCGGCTGCGAATAGACACCGTAGATTTTATAGATTATTTTATGAATAATATAGAGAAGAATAGGATTGAAGAATATGGGCAGAATATTATATGACATTTCACAGGATTATATGGGAGTTATACAAAAGAGCAGGCTGTTTAGCGGTATAGAACCAGACGAGGCTAATGGAATGAGCAAATGCCTTGAGATAACATTTCGCGAGTATGACAAAGAAGAAGTTATATTTAATGAAGGCGATAAAATATCCAAAATAGGTATGGTGATTCAGGGCAATGTGAGCATAGAAAAGGCTGATTACTGGGGCAACAGGCATATTATGACATATGTGTCAGCGGGTGAAATATTCGGAGAGGCATATGCATGCAGTAACGACAAGACATCCAATGTAGAGGTTGTTGCGGCAGATAAATGTATAGTTGCATTTCTTGACACATACAAGGTTATGACGGTATGCAGTTCATCGTGCCAGTTCCACAGTAAGCTTATTCATAATCTTATATATATGCTTGCTGACAGGTGTGTGGTTATGAACGAGAAGATTACACATTTATCCAAACGAAGCACTAAGGAGAAAGTATTGTCATATTTATCAGCAAGAGCCGCCAAATGTGGGAGTGATGAGTTCGATATACCATTTAACAGGCAGCAGTTGGCTGATTATCTTTCAGTTGACAGGAGTGCAATGTCAGCAGAATTAAGCCGTATGAAGAAAAATGGAGAAATTGATTTTAGGAAAAATCATTTTATTATAAAATGTCGTGATAAACAATAATCTGCCGCTGTAAAGACACATAATTTGGAAGAAAATGTTAATTTAAGCCGTCATTGTATAAAACTAAAAACAACTAAAAAATGTATTGAAATTAATTGACAGGGGTGTTAATATACCCTTGCGAGAGATAGTTAAGAAATTAACATTTCGCTTTATATTTTTGAGAGTTTTGTATACAATATACAAACTATTATACAAATTAACAGTTATTTTATTAAGGAGGAACCAATAATGGTAAATTTTGATCAGTGGAATGGTTTCAAAGGCAGACTTTGGAAAGAAGAGATCAATGTAAGAGATTTCGTTCAGAACAATTACAAGCCATATGATGGAGATGAAAGTTTCCTTGAAGGACCTACAGAAGCTACTAACAAGCTTTGGGGAAGACTTCAGGAATTACAGAAGGAAGAAAGAGCTAAGGGCGGCGTACTTGATATGGAAACAAAAGTTGTTGCTGGTCTTACAGCTTATGGTCCTGGATATATAGATGAATCTATGAAGGAGCTTGAACAGGTAGTTGGTCTTCAGACAGATAAGCCACTTAAGAGAGCATTTATGCCTTATGGTGGTATCAAGATGGCAGAAGAATCATGCAAGAACTATGGTTATGAACCAGATCCAGAACTTCATAAGATCTTCACAGAATATCATAAGACACATAACCAGGGTGTATTCGATGCTTATACACCAGAGATGAGAAAGGCTCGTCACAGCCATATCATCACAGGTCTTCCAGATACTTATGGACGTGGACGTATCGTAGGTGACTACAGAAGAGTTGCCCTTTACGGTATCGACTTCCTTATGGAAGAAAAGAAGAAGGATCACGCTAACTGTGGTTGTGGAACAATGACTGATGACGTTATCCGTTTAAGAGAAGAAATATCTGATCAGTACAAGGCACTTGCAGGTATGAAGAAGATGGCTGAAAGCTATGGTTATGATATCAGCAAGCCAGCTACTAACGCTAAGGAAGCTGTTCAGTGGTTATACTTTGGATATCTTGCAGCTATCAAGACACAGAATGGTGCTGCTATGTCTGTAGGTCGTGTATCTACATTCCTTGATATCTATATTCAGAGAGATCTTGAAGCTGGTACTCTTACAGAGAAGGAAGCTCAGGAACTTATTGATCATTTCGTTATGAAGTGTAGAATGGTTAAGTTCGCAAGAATTACATCATACAACGAATTATTCTCAGGAGATCCTACATGGGCTACTCTTGAAGTTGGTGGTACAGGTATCGATGGACGTTCAATGGTTACAAAGAACGACTTCAGATTCCTTCATACACTTGAGAATATGGGACCTTCACCAGAACCAAACCTTACAGTACTTTATTCTTCAAGACTTCCAGAAAGCTTCAAGAAGTATGCTGCTAAGATTTCTGTTGATACATCTTCAATCCAGTATGAGAACGATGATGTTATGAAGGTAACATGGGGCGATGATTATTCAATCTGCTGCTGTGTATCTGCTACACAGACAGGTAAGGAAATGCAGTTCTTCGGAGCTAGAGCAAACCTTGCTAAGTGCTTACTTTACGCTATCAATGGTGGTGTAGATGTTAAGAACAGAGAACAGGTTGGTCCTGCTTATAAGCCAGTTACTTCAGAATATCTTGATTATGATGAAGTTGTTGATAAGTTCGATGCTATGATGGATTGGTTAGCTGATCTTTATGTTAATACACTTAACCTTATCCAGTATATGCATGATAAGTATTACTATGAAGCTGCTGAGATGGCTCTTATTGATACAGATGTTAAGAGAACATTTGCTACTGGTATCGCTGGATTCTCACATGTTGTAGATTCACTTTCAGCTATTAAGTATGCAAAGGTTAAGACAGTACGTGATGAGACAGGTATCGTTGTAGATTACGAAATCGAAGGCGACTTCCCTAAGTATGGTAACGATGATGACAGAGCTGATGATATCGCTGTATGGTTACTTAAGACATTCCTTGAGAAGATTAAGAAGAGACATACTTACAGAAATTCAGAGCCAACAACATCTATCCTTACAATTACTTCTAACGTAGTATATGGTAAGTACACAGGTGCTATGCCTGATGGACGTAAGGCTGGTACTCCACTTGCTCCTGGTGCTAACCCAAGTTATGGTGCAGAGCAGAATGGTCTTCTTGCTTCACTTAACTCACTTACAAAGCTTCCTTACGAGTGGGCATTAGATGGTATTTCTAATACACAGACAATGAACCCAGACGCTTTAGGACATAACGAAGAAGAAAGAATTAACAACCTTGTTAACGTTATGGATGGATACTTCGATCAGGGCGCTCATCACCTCAATGTTAACGTATTCGGTAAGGATAAGTTACTTGATGCTATGGAACACCCAGAAAAGCCAGAATATGCTAACTTCACAATCCGTGTATCTGGTTACGCTGTTAAGTTCATCGACCTTACAAAGGAACAGCAGATGGATGTTATTTCTAGAACATTCCATGACAGAATGTAATCATACGAATAGTATAATTGCTTGAAATTAGAATGCAGTATTTAAGCGGTTTGGCAAAAAATGTATATACTAATACTTAATGTAAATTGTTGTAAACTATTACAGTTTGGTTTTTAATCTGAACCAAAACTGAACCAAACTGCTTAAAAAACTGAACCAGATAAAAGTGGCTTTAAGTTGCTTGTTTACTGGTGATAAGTTACATTAAGTTATAACAAAAAATGAAAAAGCCACCTGTATTCAAAAAATGCAGTACAATCTGAGATGATTGTACTGCATTTTTGAGTTTATGTGAGCAATGGGCCAAAATCTGTGCTTGTATGAGAATTTGACGACTGTGTAATGATTTATTTTTATCTAAGTTTGTCATTTATAAGCATAAGTCTTGTAAGTGTAGATTCATGATTAGTTTCTGTTTTTTCAATTAATATATTGTCTTTTTTATAATCTACAGCGTATTCTTTTAAACAATTATTTATTTTGTTATTCTTAAAAGAAATACATACTTTATCATTATCAATATCCCAATCAATATCAGTAGTTATATTAATTTTATTAACAAGAGATATAATATCGTTTACAGATTTTACCTCTATGTCTAAAAATTCAAATACACTTACTTCTAATGCTTCTGCAATTTTAGAGAGCTGTTCTAGTTTAGGATTTCTATTATCAGTTTCATATTTCTATAATGTTGATAAATTTATTCTACTTTTTTCACTTAATTGCTCAATAGTAAGTTTTCGAGCTTTTCTATATTTTTTTATTGTTCTAGCTGTCACAGAGGTCACAACCGAAGTTAGAAGTGAAGAGACAGAGAAAGATATTGCCGTGGCTAAAGCTTCAGAAGAGAAGACTGATAAGGAAGATAATCGGTCCGCTGATAATGAAACTGCATCAAAGCAGGAAGAAAAGTCAGAGCAGAATGACGAGCCGGAACAGAAAGCTCCTGCAAGTGGTAATAAGGAAGCTGGTGGAAATCCGAGTAATGCAGGTAATGGTGGTCAGACTACAGACAATCCGAAAGACAATGTGAGTAATCCACTGCCTGCTTCCGTGGCATACAGTCCACAAATTGTTGTGTCACTTGCAACAGAAAAGTGTCAGGCAGGAGGGATGGTTACCACACAGCGGAATTTACAGAACCATTTGAATGATGGCAGTATCACGCAGGAAGAGTACAATGAGTATTATCCTTACGATGGTATGGAAGGCTCTTATTATAGTGTGTTTGTAGAGACTGACCTTAACAAGGCAAGTACCATTGATGGACAGTGGTTATCATCTGAGGATGCAATAGCAGAATATATTGCAAGTATGTTACTTTTGGAAACAGATCCGGTATTCTACATCAGTTATGATGGAGTTTACACATCGCACGGCATAGACTATTACGAGTTTCGATGTCACAGATAAATAAAAACCAATAGAAGCAGAATGAAGAAAGATATAAGCCATAAACTTATGTCTTTCTTTTTTTGTACCCGTTCAGAGCTAAGTAAAATTTCATAAATTGCTGTAGGCAATTTTGCAAATAGGCTCTGAACTAATTGAGATTTAAGGAGGAAAGAGCACATGAAACAGAAACTAAAGCGTTTTATGGCAGGATTTATGGCTATGCTAACATTGATTGGAACGCTATTTACGAATGGAACAACAGCATTTGCAGCCAGTCCGAAGGCAAACATTGCTTTCTGGTATGCATCAGTCTGTAATTCGGGGATTGTAAGCGAACTACATCCAAGTTTCAATAATGAGAAAATATTATATTCTGTATTGGATGGAAATGCAGCGTACTGTATGAATTTTGGACTTCGTGCAGATGGTGGTCAGCTGATGAATAGTTATGAAAATCCTAGTACAGATATGTCTTATGAGCAGGAAAAACAGCTAAGTTATTGTCTTTATTATGGATATTCCACATATGAAGCAGCGGCACCAAGCAACAGCCAGTGTGATGAGTATATCGCAACTCAGGCAATGGTATGGGTAATTGTAGCAGATATCTTTGGAACCGGAAGCAGTGATTCGGCAGCAAGAAAGCTTTGTAACACAGCACCAAGTCCGGATTCTTCATACAGCTATTATGAGAGGCTCAGAGATAATATCAGCAGTTCCTACAATGCAACGCTTCCAAGTTTTGCATCACGCAGAACCAGTGAGGCACCAACTTATGAGCTGAAGTGGAATGAGGGAAGTCAGAGATTTGAAGCAACATTATCTGACAGCAATGGTGTCTTATCAGACTTTGATTTTGGCATCAGCGGATATTCTGTTGATAAGAATGGCAACAGTATTACAATCTCTTCAACGAGCGTGGATACTACAGCTACAACAGGAACATTCACATCCAATGCTGGCAAGGTTGAGAGAACATCAAGCTGTGTATTCTGGCTTACAGGAAAGAGCGGATATCAAGAGTTTATTTCTGAAAGACCGACAGCAGATCCTATCAAAGCCTATATCAAGGTCAAGACAGAGAACATCGGATATGGTGAGCTTACAAAGACAGATGAGTCAAGCGGAGTGAAGCTCTATTCTGACAGCGGATGCACAAACAGAGTACAGACCATGACAACAGAAGGAAATGGATATGCAAAGTCAGCTGCACTTGTTGCAGGCACTTATTATGTAAAAGAGATTACCGCTCCAAAGGGATATGTCCTTTCCAGTAAGGTTCATACACTTACTGTAAAAGCAGGACAGACAACGGGAATCTCTGCAACAGATAATGAGCAGCTTGGAGCAATCACAATCTACAAAGAGGGTGAGGTGCTTAGCTCATGGAATGGAAGCAATTTCACCTATGAGAAAAAGAAGCTTTCCGGAGCAGCGTTCAAGGTAACTGCAGGAGCAGATATCTACAAGGCAGATGGTACTAAGGTTTACAATGCTGGCGATGTAGTGGCAGAACAGAGACAGAGGTAGTAAATCCGTATGATAACAGCATCAAGACACAGGGTACAGAAAAAGAATTAACTCTTTTTACCTGTTCCCAGAAAGGAACCATGCGTTTTGTGGTCAGATGCATTTATAAGGAGGTGGTGATGGATGAATAAGAGATACCGGTTAGGAGAGATAGAATAGACAGTAGCAGAAATGGAAGAGCTAATTGACATCAAGGATGATATTGCAGAGATTGATGATGACTTTCAGATAGTCGTAAGCGGCTGGTCTGTATATGTCGAAAGCATGAATCTGACACTCAGACAGGGAATAGCCTGTGTATTGGATGCGGAGGAAGGATTATTCATGCCTGATTTTGATGTGACTATCGTGTATGAGGGGAACATTGAAACACAGGAGTGGCTCTACTACGAGCAGGACGGAATGGCTGTTACACTTGGCAACTGGTTAAATGGCAGATTGTCTTGTGAACAGATAGAACAGCTTTGGTGTGAGCTTATCATACCTGAGCAAAACAAAGAACAAAAAGAAAGCGAGGAATAGCATATGAAGTATTCAATTAAGGTAAACGAAGTAAGAGCAAAAGAGGGCAGCAATATCAAAGGATTTGCAACAGTAGTATTCGGTGATTCATTTAAGATTACCAATATTGCAATCCTTGAGAATAAGGATAAGGGAGAGCTTTTCGTATCAATGCCAAGATACCGCTCCAATGAGCGTGATGAAAGCAACGGTGTGATCTATAAGGATGTGTGCAATCCTATCACAGCGGAGTTTCGAGAGGAACTCTATACCAATATCATTGATGCCTATGCAAGAATTAAGGAACCTGAGAAAGAGGAGACACAGAAGCAGGACAGAACATAAGGAACCAAAGGTTCATTTGAAATGCCTGAGTTTTCCGTAACTGTGACACCTTATGAGAGGGAAGGCAGTAACATCAAAGGACTTGCACGCATTTATTTTGAAAACAGTTTTATCGTAAATAACATCAATATCGTGCAGGGAAAAGAGAAAATCTTTGTATCAATGCCTTCTTATAAGACAAAGCAGGTGGATGAGCAGGGCAAGCCAATCTATCAGGATGTCTGCTATCCGGTCACAAAGGATTTCAGGGAAAAACTCTATAATGAGATTATCTCAGAATATGAGAAGGCAAAGGATAAGAGCAAAGAAAAGGCAAGAGAGAGTGCAGAGAAACATCATGGCAATCCCGATAAAGAGAAGGACAAAGAGGCAACGCCCTTTCGATAATCAGTAATCAGAGTACAGGGGCGGCCAAGGCTGCCCCATTTACAGAATGGAGGAAACAGAATGGATATGGAAGCAGGAAAAACACTTACCAATGAGGAGGTCATAAGAGAACTTCTTGAATTATTAAAGAAAAATGCCATGAAAGAGCAGGCAAACGATGTATTTGAGATATGCAGCTATGTGGATGGACTGGAGAAAAAGATTGATTCCATGACGGAAGAACTCACCAACATGCAGAACCAGATCAAGGAAATGCAGGAAGATACTCTTGTCAATAACGCTAAAAAGGCATTGTCAGAAGCACAGGAGCAATTTAATACCAAGTGTGAGCAGATAAAGTCACAGGTATTGGAAGTGAAAGCACAGGTCAAATCTACTGCTAAGAGCATAGTTGATGAAGCAAAGGCAAAGGAAAGATCTGCATTATACAGGGTGTCGGAGTTCTTAGGAATTAAGAAAAGACTTCTTGATATCCGGGAAAATGTAAGAAGTGCAATCAAGACCACAGATAAGGATATAGCAAAGACAGCACTTCTTGCAAAAGGATTTCGTGAAGCAGGGCAGACAGTAGCCAATGCATTCCGTACTTTTGCTGACAAACCGGAGGTGGATTACTCACAGAAAGAGCAGAAACATCCAATTACAAAGGCAGTACTTGCTCCGATGAAAGTAGTAAAAAAGATGCTTGTATCAATGGAACTTCATCTGGATACTTCGATTGATAAGCTGGATAATCTGGCTATGAATGTCCAGCTTGATAAGGAAAAGCATATGGAGAAGGAGCAGAAACAGACAGAGCAGGAGAGGGCAGAAGCTGAGCGAGTGGAAGCAGAGATTGTATATTCACCGATGGTCGCTGAACCACAGGAGTATCAGTATAATGCAGATGCATTTGAGGCTAGAGGTGTGGATGTGGTGAAGTAGGAAGCGGCACATAAGGAAGTATCAAAGGTAAGGGAAGATAAAGCCAGATAGTTTTGAGGACGTGGGAGAGATTCTGCGTCCTTTTTTAATGCGGATAAATATTATAGATGTTATAATAAAAAGGATTGGAGGATTAATCATGCTGACTACACCATTGGGAGATATAGAAATATACATAAATGATAAAAAAATAGAATATGTCGAAAGAAATATTAGAATATCAGACAAATTATGTCCAGATATAGATGGTAGATATAGCATAGAAGTTAATTTTATCCCAGATGGTAAATTCCATGTTATTTCTTGCAAAATTAAGGATTATATTTCATCCAAAGAAGATGGAATAGAATCAGGTGAACGATTGGAGTTGAAGTCATTTTACAGAGATAATATTAAATTGTCGATAGGTATGGAAGGTGATGCTGGATATTATCCTGATGGAACACGTGCATCAGATGTGTATGATTATGATAATGATTATATGGAAGATGGCGTTTCGTATCTGATTTTGGAAGAAACTAAGACAACAAGGTATGTGTTTGGGGTGGCATGGATTGAAAATGTAACAGCAGAAAATGATGTACAGACATGGTTTGGAGCAGATCCAACACTAATTTAGGAGATGATGAAATAAAATGTTTGGAAAAAAGAATGAGTTACAAGTGCAAGTAGAGCAATTGCCGGATGTATTTGAAGACAATGGACTGGCACTTGTTAAAATAGAAGATGATAAAGTAATCAACAGAATTATAAGTGCTGTTCCACAGTTGGCACAGGCAGGAGTAAATGTAGGTGCAGTAGCAGAAGGAATGCAACTGGCAAATCAAGGTGTATATCAGGCAATACTACCGGCAGGAGCAAAATTGGTAAATTCTAAGGATATGGAAGGTGCTGTAAGAGGTTTCTTTAGAAATAAAAAAGGAATTGCAGGGCAAGCAAATTGGATGAATGCTGATAGTGCTGTAAATAAAATTGCAGCAGCAAATATTGCTAATGCTGCTATGGGAGCGGCTGCTCTTGTAGTGGGACAATATTATATGAAACAAATCAATGGTGAATTAGCAGATATGAATAGTAATATTTCTAAATTAGCAAATTTTCAGATGGCAGAATACAAAGGCAAAGTACTAACCCTTATGACGCAGGTAAAAAGAGCATCTGAGTTTCAGACGGAGATACTTGAAGATAATAATTTACGGAATGAAGAAATCCAAAGACTTCAAGGATTGGAGACAACATGCATGGATTTACTTAATCAGGCAAATGTAACTATTTCAGAGTTAAGCAGTAAAGAGGGAGAGTCTTTTGAAAAATATGATAAGTTGATGAGCGAAGTGGCTATTTGGCAAAAGTATCAAGGAACATTAACAGAAGTGCTATACATGATTGCAGATTTGAACTATACATTACATTTAGGAGCTATATCAAAGGAACAATGCTATGCAGCTTATTCTGATATGTATGATATGGAAAATAACTTGCTTGATAAGCTAAGAAAATGGCACGAATTTCATAAAAAGAAGTTTAAAATAGATGTCGCTCAGGCACGTATGGAAAGACAGGGGATAGATGCAGTGATACATAAGCCACTAGAGCTGATTAGTGAAAAATGGAAATATAGGAATATAGGAAAAGAAGCGGTTACAAATATCCGAGTGCAAAGAAACATTCAGCTTAATGATAGAACTTTAGATATGAGAGACCGGTACAATGAAGATGTAAGACTTATAGCAAAAGAGGGAAAACTATATTACAACACAAAATGAAATGGACATATAAAAATATATCAGAAGAACTAAAGATATTTATAAAAATGTTATTGACATATTTGCGAATAGGTGTTATATTGATAACATCAAAAAAAGGAATGGCACTGGCACAGTGCTTATTCTTTTACAAATTAAATAAGAACATAAAAAAATATATCACATAATGAAAGGATATAAAAATGAATAAGCAGAATACCATTGGAAACATTAAGGGGTTGACATTTGTTGGTGGTCAGATAACTTCGAGAGTTGAAGCAAATCCAGAAAAGGATGACAAGTCGATTGGAAAAATTCTGGTGATTCCGCCTAAAGCGATTCAGAATGGAAATATTGAACATGACGAACTTTATGAAATGGAATATAAAACAGAAATTGATGAGAAGAAACTTACACATACGGGAGATATTGTAGTGAAGTTGTCTACACCATATGATGTAGCTTATATTACAGAAAAGGATGCGGGATTACTTGTTACGTCTTTTTGCATAATTATTAGAAATCGAAGCAAAGATGTTTCTTCAGAATATTTAACTGCTTTTATGAATTCAGGAGTTTATCGAAAACAGGTATTAAGTAAGGTTAGTGGTGCAGCCGTTCCACTTCTTACAATGAGTAAGATAAAAGAAGTACAGATAAAAGTGTTGTCGATGGATGAACAGAAACAAGTGGCTGAGTATTACGAGATTGTAAGCGAAAAAGAGAAGGTCTTAGCAAGAATTATTGAATTAGAAAAAGAAAAGCTTGATGCAATTTTGGGAGGAAAATAAGATGGCAAATAATAAGGCAATAGATGAATTTGTTGGTAAAGTAGCTAATACTTGGAGAAATTATGGATTTATGGATAGTGTGTATATTGGTCGTACTCTATATATCATGTGTCTGCGCAAGATGATAGAAAGTAATATCTGTCAAAATCCACAGTATATGAGTAGATTAGTAGAAATGACCAAATCTGTATTTAGACCTACAGCTATTGACGATGTTGATGTTTTGGTAAAGAGTGCAGATATGTTTGAAGAAACATATCATTTAAATCATGGTCTAATTTCGGAGGTATTATTTCCTTTGAACATCGAAGATAACATGTGGAAGAGAGCATTTTTTGAAACAATACAGATAGTATCAGAAATTATTATAGATAATGAAGGGTATTATCCATATGCAAACAAATTGATTTATTCATTGAATAAGCAGATTAAAACTGGTAGTGAAATGGTATCTAGTAATGCTATTTCTGAATTGTTAAGACTTGCTACAGATATTCATGATGGCGATAGGGTACTGGATGGTACAGTGGGTTGTGGCTATTCAGCAATGAAATGTCTTGAAGGGAAAAAGGATATATTCTTTTTGGGTGTGGATATAAATAGAAATTCACTGGCAATTGCTGCTATGAATGCAATTCTTGCTGATGTCAAAGAATATGAATTTATGTCTGATGATTTTACAGCAATCAACACGCCATGTGATATGGATAAAGTGGTAATGGATATTCCTTTTGGAATGAAAATGGGAGACTTAGAACATATAGGATATACAGGATTACGTGCAAGAGAATGGCTTGATAGTCCTATATGCAGAGAAGCAGAACCTCTTCTTATGGCAACAGCAATTGATTCTTTAAGCGAGAATGGAAGATTTGTGGTTATTGTTCCACCTAATTTTCTTTTTAAGCAGACAAAGTCGTTAAGTACATTCAGAGACAAAATAGTAAAAAAAGGATTGCTAAAGGCAGTGGTAACTCTTCCGGCAGTACATACTAGCTCATCAATTAAATCTACAATGCTGATTATTGAACATGGAAATAAAGACGTACTTTTCGTAGATGCGACTAGCCTTTTTCAAAGAGAGCGAAGAAATGATGCTTATATTTCAGATGATAACAAAAATATTTTGAAAGATATCTTGGATAATAAGAAAGCAGTAAAAGGAATATCGTTTTTAGTACCAGATGCAAAAGTACTTGAAGTTGGTGACTGGACACTTGGTATGTACCTTGAAAATGAAGATATAGATCCGGTTCGTAACCTGGAAGATATAAATGCAGAGTTGGAACTGGAATATGAGTTGTTACGACAACTAGATAAAAAAGAACAAAAGATTGAATTATTCAAATAGCAGTCCTGAATAATGGACAGATAAAAATTTATAATGATGATAACATGGAGGTAGAATAATATGACAAACCAGAATATTGATGTTTTATGGGATGATAATCCTGTAGATATTACGTCGGAAGCTAATTTCATATGGAGTATTGCGAACAAGTTAAGAGGAGTATACATGCCGGATAAATATGGCGATGTAATTATTCCGATGACGATCATAAGGCGATTAGAATGTGCATTAGAGTCAACTAAGCAGGCAGTAGTGGATAAATTTAACGAAAATCCTTGCTATCCTGAAAAAGCAATGTATAGAATTTCAAAGTATCAATTTTATAATACAAGTGAATTATCATTAAAAGAATTGTGCAATGATCCTGATTATATCGAGAAAAATATTATAACATATGTGGAATCATTTTCTCCTAATGTTCGAAGTCTTTTGAACGATGAGGATACACTTAATTTTAGCTCACATATCAAAACGATGAGCAAGGGCGGCTGTTTATATACTGTAGTTAAGGCTTTTTCAGAACTCGATTTATCTCCGGCTACATATGATTCAATTAAAATGGGATATATTTTTGAAAATCTTATTGGAAGATTCTTCCAGAATGTAGATGCAGGACAATATTACACTGGACGAGATATTATCAAAATGTGTGTATCACTTTTAGTTGCTGAGGGATGTGATGATATTTTTGAAGATGGCAAGATTATCACTATATGTGACCAGGCGTGTGGAACTGGCGGAATGCTGTCTACAGCATACAGTTATTTGAAACATTATAATCCTTCAGCGGATGTAAGACTCTTTGGGCAGGAATATAATGGGGTATCATATGCGATTGGTTTGGCAGAAATGTTGATTAAAAGGCAAAATGCCGAAGACTTCCGTCATGCTGATACCTTCAAGGAGGACTGCTTTAAAGGAACGAAGATGAGATTTGTACTTGAGAATCCACCTTTTGGCACATCTTGGTCAGGAAATAATGCAAAAGAAGGTCAGGAGCAAGCGGTAAATGATGAGTATGCCAAAGGATTAGATGGAAGATGGGGAGCTGGACTTCCGAGCGGAGGTGATGCGCAGCTTATCTTTATTCAGTCAGCAATAGACAAGATGGATGATAACAATGGTAGAGCTGCTATTATTGAAAATGGCTCACCATTATTTGCCGGGGGAACAGCTTCCGGAGAATCTCAGATTCGAAGATGGCTATTGGAAAACGATTTAATAGAAGCTATTGTACAGATGCCAACAGATTTATTCTACAATACAGGTATTTCAACTTATGTATGGATCTTGTCAAAAAATAAGCGCAAAGAACGAAAAGGAAAGATTCAGTTGATTGATGCTTCGAGTATTTGTCATAAATTGAGAAAGCCTTTAGGAAATAAGAAAAATGAGTTCAGACCTGAAGATCGGGCAGAGATTACAAAGCTTTATGCAGATTTCAAGGAAAATGAACTTGTTAAGATTTATGACAATACAGAGTTTATCTATCGTGAATATGCAGTTATGCAGCCTTTGCAGCGTAGTTATTCTATTACAGATGAAAGTATCCAAAATATGCTACAGAGTGGTGCATTAAAGGCACTTTGGGATGAGGTAAAGGTCACTGAGCTTGAAGAGAAAGGAACAACAATTAATGGCAAGGATAAGAAAAAACTGGAAGGATATTATGCAACTAAACCATTATACGATGACATTCTGAGTGTACTAGACAATGCTAAATCACACAAAAAATATTTATCACCTGAAGAATTTGAACCTGAGCTAGTAAAAATCCTTTCCGATATCACAACTGATAAAAAGTTAATTACCAAAATTGAGGATGGTTTGTCTCTTATGGATAAATCAGCAGAGATTCAGAAAGACAAAAAGGGAAATGTTATATATGACAAAACAACAAAGGATTCTGAAATAGTCAAATATGATGAATCAATTGAAGAATATATGGATAGAGAGGTCCTTCTTCATGTTCCTGATGCAAAGTGGTTTTGGGAGGAAGATTTGACAAAGAAGAATCCCGTAATCAGAACTGGTGCAGAAATACCGTTTACAAGATATTTTTATAAGTACCAACAACCTACACCATCAGAGGAGTTAGAAGTAAAGTTTACAGAACTTGAACTTTCTGTAAGTGAAGGTATTGCTAAGCTTTTTGGGGAGGTATAGATAGATGCTTGAAATGAAAGATAGTGGTCTTATTTGGATAGAAAAGATACCTTTAGGCTGGACGACAGACAAGCTCAAGTATAATTTTTCATTTGGAAAAGGTTTACCAATAACAAAGGATAATCTTAAAGATGAAGGGTTACCAGTTGTTAGTTATGGTCAGATACATGCAAAATATAATAGTGGTGTAAATATAGATCCATCTCTTTTAAGATATGTAGAGAATAAATATAGTACATTATTTCCATTGTGCGAAGTGAAAAAATACGACTTTGTTTTTGCAGATACTTCGGAAGATTACAATGGATGCGGAAATTGTGTGTATAAAAGAGACGATACATTGTTATTTGGTGGGTACCATGTAGTAATAGCACATTCTTTATTTCGGAAGGATATGAGGTATTTTGCATATTTATTTCAGACTGATTGTTGGAGACGTCAAATCAGAGAAAAATCGTCTGGAGTAAAGGTATTTAGTATCACTCAGAAAAATATAAGTAATGCATCAATAATTGTACCGCCATTTGAGATTCAGATGAAAATTGCAGATTTTCTCGACTCAAAATGTATAGAAATAGATAAGCTGGTTACTGATATTCAAACAGAAATTGAAACGCTTGAGGAATACAAGAAGTCGGTAATTATTGAAACTGTTACCGAAGGACTCAATCCTGATGTTCAGATGAAGGATAGTGGTATTAAGTATGTTGGTAAAATACCAAGTACATGGGAACTTCATCCTGTTTATTATTATTTTGGGGAAAGAAAAGTAAAAAATTATGCACTAAATGAACAAAATTTGTTATCTCTAAGTTATGGAAAAATAATACGTAAGGACATTAATACTAATGGCGGACTATTACCAGCTAGCTTCAATACATATAATGTTGTAGAACCAGGTGATATTATTATTAGACCTACAGATTTACAAAATGATAAAAGAAGTTTGAGAACTGGATTAGTAACAGAGCATGGCATTATAACATCAGCGTACATTGATTTGATGCCAAAGGGAGATATCAATTCGGAGTATTTCCATTATTTATTGCATTCGTTTGATGTTATGAAAGTGTTTTATAATATGGGAAATGGTGTAAGGCAAGGATTGAATTATAGTGAATTTTCAAAATTATTGATTTTTGCACCATCTAAAGAGGAGCAAGATGAAATTGTAAAGTATTTAAATGATAAGTGTTCTGTAATCGAAAAGACGATTTTATTGAAAAAGGAACAGCTTGCAACCCTTGAAGAATATAAAAAATCAATAATTTATGAATATGTTACTGGAAAAAGGGAGGTTTTGTAATGGCAGATTTCGAAGAACAATTAAATGAACTGTTGGAAAGAACTAAGAACATTAAAACACCGATAAACGCAGGCGGTTTAGAAACTAATATAAATGAGTATAATCGTCCAAGTGAAATCTGGATTAATGATGTTGAGATATTTTATAATAATTATTTGAAAGAACATCCATTGGGACAGCGTATTAAAACAATTCTATTTCATAGAAGTCTGGACGCATATAAGGATTTAGTGGGATGTTTAGAGAGCATAAGTAAAGATAACGCATTTATTGATAAAATGAATGGTATATCTACAGTGGAAGTCCCTAAGTATCAAGCGAAAACATTGCCGGAGTTTGATGTATTCATTTCTCATGCTAACAAAGATAAGGAAGATTTAATTGAAGAACTATATAAGTCTCTTAATACATTAGGTGTAAATATATTCTATGATAAAGAGTCATTGGAATGGGGCGACAATTGGAAAGATAGAATACTAAATGGAACCAAGAAAGCAGAATTTGCTATTATTGTGATATCAGAAAATTTCTTTGATAGAGAGTGGACAGAACGTGAGTTGGCGGGATTTTTGAATCGACAAAACAGAAACGGACAGAAACTTATTCTACCTATCTTGCATAATATTACGACTGAACAATTAAAGGCAAAGTATCCGCTTGTGGCAGATATTCAGGCAATTGATTCAGCAAAGTATAGTTGCGACCAGATAGCTCTTCTATTTGCCAGACAATTAATCAAGAGGTTAAAGAATGCTTAGGAAAGGAGATACTTATGATAAATAATGTATTATCGGAGAAAGATTATCAAAAATTCATTCTTGAAAGATTATCAGAACAAGGATATACAATAAAGCCGGCAACAAATTATGACCGTTTATTTGCAGTAGATAGAAAAACATTATTTGAATTTCTGTATGCCACACAACCTGATGAAATGGAAGCATTAGAAAAGGTTTATAAGGATGAATTACAGGAAATTATTGTTCAGAAGATTAACACAGAGGAAACAAAGCAGAGGGGTTCAAGACTAGATGTATTAAAACACGGCATTGAAGTGGCTAATCATAAGTTAGAACTTATGTACACAAAGCCGGCAACAACATTCAACAAAGAATTAAATCGACTTTACAATCAGAATCGTTTTACAGTATCGGAGGAAGTGTGGGCAAGTGACAATGAGCGTATTGATCTCGTAATCTTCTTAAATGGTCTTGCGATTATTGCCTTTGAATTGAAATGTAATGCTGCAGGGCAAAGCTATCAAGATGCAATTTATCAGTACAGAACACAGCGAAATCCTAAGACAAGATTATTCCGTTGGAAGTCTGGAGTGCTTGTATCATTCGCAATGGACTTGGAACAGGTATATATGACAACGAAACTGGACGGGGAATCTACCTTTTTCCTGCCTTTTAATATGGGAAAGGGAGAGGGTATTGACCAGGGAGCTGGCAATCCAATCTATAAGGATAAATACAGCGTCTACTATATGTGGGAAGATATTCTCAGTAAGGATACTCTGTTACAAATAATCAGTAAATTTATGTTCATAGAGGTAAAAGAGAAAAAAGATCCGGTAACGGATAAGATAAAGCGTAAGGAAACAGTAATATTTCCAAGATACCATCAACTTGATTGCGTTCGTAAAGTCTTGGCAGATGTGGTAGACAATGGAACAAGTCTGAATTATTTGATTCAACATTCGGCAGGTTCCGGAAAGACAAACAGTATTGCGTGGTTAGCACACAGACTAGCTTCTTTGCATGATGAAAATAATAAGATAATTTTTGATAACATTATCATTTGCACAGACAGAGTCGTAGTAGATAGACAGCTCCAGAAGGCAATTATGGGAATTGAGCATAAAGATGGTATGATTCGTGTCATGGATGATAAGTGTGTCAGTCAGGACTTGGCGATTGCACTTGAAGGTAATACAAAGATTATTGCAACTACTATTCAGAAGTTTCCGTATATTGTGGATACGGTGAAAGGCTTGAAAAATAAAAAGTTTGGTGTAATCATAGATGAAGCACATTCAAGTACAGCGGGAAAGAATATGGCTGCAATTACGATGACACTAGGTAATGGTGCAGAGGTGAACTATGATGCAGAGGATATGATAGTAGATGAAATCAGCAAGAATGGTAAACAACCAAATGTATCCATGTTTGCCTTTACAGCAACTCCAAAGCCAACGACATTTCAGCTTTTTGGTCGTGAAGATATTCATGGAGATAAAGTGGCATTTCACTTATATAGCATGAAGCAAGCTATAGAGGAAGGTTTTATTTTGGATGTATTGCAGAACTATGTAACTATAGATACCTACTTTAAACTTAATAAAGAAATAAAAGATGATCCTAAAATGCAAACAAATGATGCCAAAAGACAAATAGCACGTTTTATACAACTACATGAAGTTAATATTGGTCAAAGAGTAGAAATGATTATTGAGCATTTTAGAACTACTGTAATGCCAGAACTCGATGGACATGCAAAGGCAATGGTAGTCACTGAATCAAGAGCAGGGGCGGTAAAGTATCGTCAGGCATTTGAAGACTACGTGACAAAAAAAGGTTACAAAGACATAAAAGCACTAGTTGCTTTTTCAGGTAAGGTGACAGTTGATGATAAAGAGTACACAGAAGTTGGGATGAATGGTGTTGCTGAGAAGAGCCTTCCTGATGAGTTCGATAAGGATAATTATCAGGTATTACTTGTTGCGGATAAGTATCAGACCGGATTTGATCAGCCTAAATTATGTGCAATGTACATATTAAAGAAGTTGCATGGCGTAACAGCAGTGCAGACACTTTCTCGCCTTAATAGGATATGTCCTCCATATGAAAAGAAGACATTTATACTTGATTTTGCTAATGATTATAATGAAATAACGGCGGCATTTAGCAAGTATTATACGAAAACAATTCTTAGCAATAGTGTTACACCAACTGCTATTTATGATAGTATTGCTAAAATTGAAGGATATTTCTTCTTAGATCCAGCAGATATTGAGGCATTTAATAAGTTGTTATATGAATCAGAACATACGGCAAAAGATAAGAAACAGATGACATTTTATCTGCAGAAAGCAAAAAGAGTGATTGATAGTTTCTCAGATGAAGACAAGGCTCAGTGCGCTATGGATATAAGACATTTTATTAGGTTTTATGAGTTCCTGTTACAGGCAAGCTGCTTTGAAGATAAGGAATTACATAAGAAGTACAATTTCTTAAATTATCTCATCAGCTATATTAAGATTAATCATCCAGGCGGAGGCTATAATCTGGAAGGAAAGATTAGAGCAACTGGATTTATTCAGAAGAAAACTGGAGAATATAAAAAGCCACAAATGAAATCAGATCCAGTAATGAAACTACCAACAGCTTATGATATTGTCCTGACTCCGGCAAAAGAGGAAAGACTATCTCAGATTATTATAGAAATTAACAATAGAACTGGTAGAAACTATGATAACGATGTGGCAATCAAAGCGGCTCTTCAGATTAGAGATATTATGAAAAAATCAGAGGAATTAAAGACAAGTGCAAAGAACAATACTGAACAGGATTTTGAATTTGCATTCTTCGATCATGTAGATGATGCACTCATTGATGGTTTGGAACAGAATCAAGATTTCTTTACACTATTATTACAGAATGATGAAATAAAGAAAGAAGTTCTGGGTTTGTTTGTAGAGGACACATATCAGAGTTTAAGAGCAGTAAATGCGTAATAAATAAGATTGAGTGGTGTAATTATGGAGAAAATAGATGTTATTGAACAAGTAGCAAATAGGCTTCTGCAACATAATGTTGCAGAAGCAAGAATAGCGATAGAAACAGAATATCCATTTCATAAGTTGACTGCACAAGGGCGTAATTATACAGATAAGGAGAAGATGGCTCAATTTGTACGGGATGGATTTATTGACAGATATAGTGGACAGAAACTTGTGAATCCAGGAATATTGAAGGTACTATCTTATTACATGCCTGAGACATTTCCATATCATGCTCATTGGAAAATGGAAGAATGTCATAATGCTTACTGGGAGTTTGTACCCACTGTAGATCATATATATCCTGTAGCATTAGGTGGGACTGATTCTATGGATAACTGGGCAACGACATCTATGCTCCATAATTCAATTAAGAGTAACTGGACATTAGAACAGCTTAATTGGAAACTGTATGATGCTGGTGATTATAATAAATATGATGGATTAACAGGACTGTTTATAAAGTTGGTTGAAACAGATAAGGAATTGTTAAATGATTCTTACATTAAGCGATGGTACCGATTGTCGGTTGCTGTTGCAAGCAAATAGAGGAGGTGCTATAGATTTGCAATTTGTATCGAAAAAAGAGGAAGGGACATTTTTACTTTTATTTAACAGATCTGGATATGTATTGGATTTTACAGATAATTCATTTGATGTATTTACTACCGCGAGTATTGGTGAGCCAATAAAAACTAAATATGGTTTATCGAAAGGAAAATCATTAGTTGCGTATTTGAATGAAGCTGATGATATACAAAGAACAAAGCTGCTTATAGATTTATTCCATTATTATGAGGATAAAATGGAATATGAATATAACATTGATTATGAGGATTTGGAAAATTGGAGTAATACATCTAGGTATGATGAACATTATGCAAAGATATATGAAAAGTGTAAAGAAATAGTAGCACGTTTAAAAGGTGGCACAACAGTAATTGCAATGACAGCAGAGAACCTAAAAAATAAGTTTTCAAGCGAATACCTTTCGCAGCAGATTGATTTGATGGTAGAAATGCAGAATACGAATCCAACCAATGCAATCGGAATGGCAAAGGAATTGATTGAAAGTTGTTGTAAAACAATTCTTGAAGAAATGCAGATATCGTATTCGAAAGATGATGATGTACCGCAATTGGCAGATAAGACAATGAAAGCTTTAAATCTACTTCCATCCAATGTACAGCCTACAGATAGAGGGGCAGATGCAATTAAAGCAGTTCTTGGAAATCTTAGAGCTATTCCTACAAAACTAGCAGAAATTCGAAATCCATTCGGAAGTGGTCATGGTAAGAGTGCATCTTTTCAAGGACTTGAAGTTAGACATGCTAAGCTTGCTGTTGGGAGTAGTATTACTTTTGTTGATTTTATCTGGAGTACATATGAAAATCAAAATTTAGATAAATTGGAGGGATAAATGTGCAGATACACTATTTTCAAAGATATCATTCAAAGGAGAATGTAGATACATCTAATACTATGCTGATGTTATCTCGCTTATATAATTATAATGCGGATAAATTCTTTGCAATGTTGAATGCTTTAATACTGGAACAAGATGAGACGCCTGAAATAACATTTGATCTTCAGGTAGTGGGAGACGAAAGCATTCCAGATGCGATTATAAGCCAGAAAAGTTTTAAAATAGTAGTTGAGACAAAATTACATAATCAATTTCAACAGTCTCAGCTTGAAAAACATCTTACTCAGTTTGGAACAGAGGAGATAAAAGTGCTATTAACGTTAGATCCAAAACCTATGAAAGAGTCATTGATGGATAGTTTTGGCACAGTGTTGAAAAAGTATAATACAGACAGGATTAATGAAATAAAAACACCAATAAGGCATGTAAATATTACATTTGAGCAATTAGTTGCTGCAATGGAAGATATTGTAGATGAGAGAGATTCAGAGATAATGGCTGTGCTTGATGATTATAAGAAGTATTGCTTTGATGAAAAACTGATACCTGATGATGGAAAATGGATGAGAGCAATTGTTGCGGGAACAACACTTGAAGATAATTTGAAATATGATTTTTATTATGATCAAGCTTCAAGAGGCTATTCAGGTCATGGATACATTGGCTTATATAAAGGAAAGAGTATTAGAGCAATCGGAAAATTGAAAAAGACAGTTGTTGCAGAGTTAGTAAATGGAGAAGTGTCATATATTAATGAAAGCGGAGAAGCTGCTACAAAAGAGGAGATAGAAAAGATTAAAGAGGCTATTGTTCATGCAGAGTCAGAATATGGATACAATTTGAAAACAGTTAAGCATAGATATTTTATAGTTGAGCATTTTTATCCAACAGATTTTAAAAAAGCAAGTAAAAACCCGATTCAAAAAAGTAAATATTTTAATCTGGCAGAAATGTTCAAAAGTAAAACGTTGCCTAAAACAGATAAAATAGCATCAATACTGGATGGAAAAACATGGGAAGAGTTTCATTAAACAGTGGATTTTCATAAATATGAAGAAAATAATAATACTGTAATGGTGTTCATATTGAGGTGACGTGTGTATTATGGGAAACGAATCAGGTGAATGGATTATGCATGGCATGAAGAGTGACAACCCGGAATGCATCCATTCTGTAGATGAAGCAATCAAGTATATAAATGAATTTGGCTTTTTACCATTATTTAAGAATGATATAGATGGGTTTTCACTTGAAGAAAGAACTGTTCCAGAGTATTGGTGGAGTGATGATCCAGAGATTGATCCATGGATGTGGCGGGCTATTATAGCAAGGCGGCATGATATCGTCTATGGAAAGTTCTTTGATAAGAAGGTAGGATTTATATCAAAAAAGTGGCTTCCTGTATTTGCTAATTACCGCCGGGATGGATATGATTTTGATGCATTATATGATGATGGTAAAGCACCTAATAAGCATAAAAAGATAATGGTCAATTTTATGGAAAATAATGCTGATTCAGAGATTTATTCCAATGAATTGAAAAAACAAGCTGGATTTGGTAAGGATGGAGAAAAGGGATTTGATGGTGCAATAACGAATCTTATGATGCAGACCTATCTGTGCAACTATGATTTTAAGAAGCGAGTGAATAAGAGTGGTATTGAATATGGATGGGATGTTGCAGTGTATTCATCTATTGAGCATATCTATGGATACGATTATGTAACTTCCTGCTATAAGGATAATCCACAGGAATCATGGAAACAGATTGTAGACTATATGCGTAAGATGTATCCGGAGGCAAGGGATAAGCAGATAAGGAATATATTAAAGTAATACAGGCATGGATAAGGAGGTGCCACATTGCCATTTAAGATTGTCCGCAACGATATAAAGATGATTTGAGAAGATATAGCCTTGAGGAGCTTGAAAATACGTGCCATAAGGATAAAAGACTTTTTGTTAGATTTAAAAAGTTAAAAGCAATACAAGGGTAATCCTGTGGAGTCTGATTGGAAAATCGGCATTTGAAGTGTGGTGCAATAATATTTTGTAACCAACATAGGAGAAGATAGAATGGAATTAGTAATTGTACAGCAAAATGTTTGTGGCAGAGATGTATATGAAGGAAAGCGAAATATTCAGGATTATGAAATACTGATAAAAGAAGTACGAGAAGAAAATCCAGATATTATATTTCTTACAGAGTTTTATTATCGGGAAATGTATGGTATTACTCAAGAAATACTCGAAGAATATGAATTTATTAAACCTGTTTTATTGTCAGAAGAAGATGAGAATAAGGATGGCTTATATGCATCGTGTATTTTAGCTATAAAAAAAACTACAGTGAATAAAGGTGAAAGATTTGAATTAGCAAATATGCTTGATTATAGATACATTTGTGCTGATTTAAATATTAAGACTGGTAAAATATTAAAAGTGCTTTTAATGTATGTCCCTCAAACCTATAATGCTACTAGATATAGAGTTGAACAAAAAAGAAAAATGCTTGTTTCCGCAAATAAATATATAACAAGAAATAGTAATACTTTAATTTTTGTTGGAGGAGATATGAATTCAGATATTGACGGAAAAATAACAACTTGTATTAAGGAATTTGAACAAATATATGAAAAGCTGATTGATACTGATTGTAAAAAGAAAGCCACCTGGAAAGGAAAGCGTTTGGATTATGCTCTTGTATCGAAAACTATGAAAAGTTCAGTAAACACTATCCCACTTGAGACTCAAAGTGATCATATAGGACTTAGGACTGTATGGAATATATAGAATGTGATAAATTCAAGTTTGCGGAGCTGAGAAGATGAGCTGGATAAAATACCCAGCTCAATCTTCCACATGGAATACATCTTCCACCAGCATATTAAAGTATTTTGATATCCGCAGCATAAATTCGGCAGATGGGGTACTGTCCCCACGTTCTATCCTGCCGACAGTTTTGGTGCTGTATCCGATAGCAGCGGCAAGGTCATCCTGATAAATGCCTCGCTGTTCCCGGATTTCTCTGATATTATTAGTAACCGCCATAAAAATCCCTTCTTTCAGTTCTATAGATATTTTCTTATTTTCAATTATGCAAAATAATGTGTCTAATAAAAAGGACTTGCAATTTT
>OLJF01000270.1_pt1 | contig 72987 bp, 60 predicted proteins | sample 1609751 | NCBI WGS metagenome assembly OLJF01 (sample SAMEA4350171, study PRJEB24818) | metagenome | biome: human; feature: gut; material: faeces | place: Denmark | collected 2013-09
GGACCGGGATGGACGGACCACTGGTGTATCTGCTGTCGACCAACGGCATGGCAGAGTAGCCAAGTCCGGAAGGGATAAACGCTGAAGGCATCTAAGCGTGAAGCCCCCCTCAAGATGAGATATCCCTCACATAAGTGAGTAAGATCCCTTGAAGACTACAAGGTAGATAGGGCAGAGGTGGAAGCACGGTAACGTGTGGAGCTGACTGTTACTAATCGATCGAGGGCTTGACCAAATATAACGAATAATGTTTGCAGGTTTGATGGATGGATTCTGTGTGAAGTTTTGAAGGTACAATTTAAAAAAGTATTGCAATTATAACAATTCTGTTATATAGTAAATGACGTACTAGCTACGTCATTTTTATAAGTATAGGGGATTGGTCAAATGGTATGATAGGGGTCTCCAAAACCTTTGGTGGGAGTTCGATTCTCTCATCCCCTGCTCTAAAAACACCGTAAATTCGGTGTTTTTTTTTATGCCATGTTGCATTTCATGTTATATGCAAAGGCGGGATCACAATACGAGCGTTTTACATATTCTTACAGATTGTAAACGGGATCGCATTGTGATGGCGGCAGACGGTCAGTATATTCAATTTTCATAGGGAGTTGTGAAAAAAGGAAAATTGCGGTATAATAGTTTTTGACATATGACGGAAATAGGCATGAGGAGAAAAGATGGCACGACCGACAAAAGCAAGAAGAATCTGTATGGAAGCGGCATATGATAATTTTTGCCCGAATGGTGTTCCGGCAAGGGAAAAAGTCATTATGACGATGGATGAGTATGAAACGATTCGTCTTGTAGACCTTGAGAAGTGTACGCACGAACAATGTGCGAAGCAGATGGGGATTGCCCGCACAACAGTGACCGAAATTTATGAGTCAGCCAGATACAAAATGGCAGACAGCATCGTAAATGGAAAGACATTGGAGATTTCAGGTGGGAATTATCGATTGTGTGATGGAACTGCCCTGTTTTGCTGCAATAAAATATGCAGGCGCACCTCAATGTCCGTCGGAAAAGATGATATTCAAAGAAAGGAAACAGATCAGATGAGAATTGCAGTTACCTATGAAAATGGAGAAATATTTCAGCACTTTGGACACACGGAACAGTTTAAATTATATGATATTGAGAATAGCCAGGTGGTAAGATCCCAGATTGTCGACACAAATGGACAGGGACACGGGGCACTTGCCGGATTTTTGACGGAGGCGGGTGCGGATGTGCTGATCTGTGGCGGAATCGGAGGCGGTGCGCAAAGCGCACTTGCAGCGGCCGGCATAAAGCTGTATGGTGGAGTGTCCGGTGCGGCAGATGAAGCGGTAGAAGCTTATCTTGCAGGAAAATTAGATTACAATCCCGATGTGAGATGTTCTCATCATGAGCATGAGCATTCCTGCGCGGAACATAAGTGTGGTGAAGACAAGCATGGATGTGCCGGCAATGAAATGTTATCATAAAAACACGGGACGGGAGAAATTATGATAAACAGAGAAGATATGCTGGAGCTGACACGCAGAATGACGCCCAGCCGTACTTCCTTTACGCGTGTGGCAGGCGGCTATATGGAGCCGGACGGAGAGATCGATGAGAGTTTTAATGTGAACTTTCTCAATCTGTCTGCGGCGGAAAAGGAGAAAAATCTGGCGATTGCCAAAGCGGTTCCGTTTGCAGCAACCAATGTAAACCTGCGCAGCTACGCATTCGGGGATGGCGCAGAACAGAGGAAAATGCGCCAGTTGTTGTACGGAATGCGCGAGTGCGGACTGAAAAATGATGCGCTGCTGTACACGTTTTATGAGCTTGTGGGTGCCCGGTACCGTAGCAGGGAGCCGTATGCGATTCTGGTCTTTCACGACCGCTATGATGTGCCGGTAAAGGCATCGGACAAGGAGCGGCAGGGGGAGTCGGAGGAGGTATATGAATATCTGATCGGTGCAGTCGCTCCGTTGGTGGGAGAGTACGAGCCGGGGCGGCCGGTCTGCGGGTTTTTATATCCGGCATTTGCCGACAGGAGCACAGACGATGCGCATGTTGCGATCTTTCAGGCGGATCCGGAACACAAAATCCCGGTGTTTGAAGAACTGTTTCTCACACGGTAGCCGAGGAAGATTGTGCCGGAAAAGGTACAAAAATGGCGGGATTTGCGATAGCAGAAACCGCGTAGGAATATTGGAAGGAATATAGAAAACATCCCGTTTCGGGATGTTTTTTTTGTGAGTTTGAGCAGTTCTATTTTAACACATCAAAGCATTCCTCGGAATTATTGGATACGACAGAACACGCTTTTGCCGCATTTCTGGGAAAATGTAAAGAAAATTTTTCCAGAATTTTGTGAATGGGAAATTTGACTTTTGGGAAGAATCTAGTATGATGAAACAACGAGTGCGAGAGCAGCTCACAGAGTATCATTCTTGAGGAAAGGAGCAAAATGAACAGAAAAATATTGGACGTGACAATGCTGTGCACTTTATGCATTTGTCTCATGGTTGCGGCCAACATTGAGGAGAAGAACACGATACGGGAGAGCAGAGAAGAGATCAGCAGCGCGTATGTAATTTCTGCGGCAGACAAAGCAGAGGTTCCGGTTGCGGGTGTGTGCCGTGTTTTATCCGGATATTCATTTACGACAGAATCAGATGAAGCAACAGGAATCACAAAGAACCCCAGAACAATGGTAGCAAGCACGGCGCCGTCCGATGCGGCAGAAGAAGTACAGGTACCCACGGAGGACGCAGAGACACCGGAAGCCAAAGTACAGGCAGCATCGGAGGAAGCAGAGGCGCCGGAGGCGGCAGAGAGCAAGCCTGCGACGGCAGAGACGACGGCCGGTGCAGAGAACCGCTGGAATATCACATTGACGCAGGAGGAGATAGATTTGTTGGCAAAAATCGTCTGGCTGGAATCGCAGGGCGAGCCGACAGAAGGGCAGGAAGCCGTGGTCGAGGTAGTTTTTAACCGGATGGCTTCTGAAAAATATCCAGATACCTTGTATGACGTGCTCAGTCAGGGAAACCCGACGCAGTTCTGTTCCTGGAAGAACAGAGAGCGGGCGAACCCTACGGAGAAGGAATACACTTCGATTCATGAGGTATTGAATGGAAATACACATATATTAAGAAATGATACGTTATATTTTTCTACGGAACCGTTGACGCCGAGATTGGACCAAAAGATCGGCGGACACAGCTTCTGCTATTAGTAAGGAAGTTTGGGTTAAACCGGAAGGAAAATACGAAGGGAACCCGCAGGGACGAAAGAACCTTTGGGTTCCTTTTGCGTTGCGGGACAAAGCGGCAGACCGGACAAAAGAAAGCGAAAAATGGAAAGAGTTCCCTGTAGATTCCATGTGGTTCCTTTGTTACAATACGGTTGTTGCAGAAATGAAATATTTTTGTAACAAATAAGTAACAATATGGAAGCATATGGAATAAATCGGGAGGATTCTACATAATGAAGAAAAGAATGACAATACTGGCGCTTCTGCTGGCGGGAGCCGTCACACTGGGAAGCTATGGAATGGTGCAGGCAGGACAGGAAAAACGTGAGGTGCCGGTGGCGGGCGTGACACAGACGCTGGCACAGGTGCTTAAGGAAGCGGGAGGAGTGCAGGCGCAGACGGCGGATGTTGTGGAGGAACTGCAAAGTAACGCGGCTGTGGCGCGGATGATGGAACCGGAGATGGTGGCAGAGGAAGCGTGGGAGACGGCGGAGATTGCGGAAAATGAACTTCCGCAGACCGCATCGGAGTTTGCGGATATTGCAGTGGCGCAGGTGAATCACTATGTCAACGTGCGGCAGGAACCGGATACGGAGAGTGAAATTCTTGGAAAACTTTACGACAAATCCGCAGCCACTGTGCTGGAGACGACGGAGGACGGGTGGTACCGGATTACGTCCGGAAATGTGAACGGATATGTCAAGGCGGAATATGTGATCGTGGGGGATGAGGAGCTTGCCAGAAGTGTGGGAACGCGCCTGGCGACCGTCACAACGACGACCCTGTTCGTGCGGACGGAGCCGACAACCGAGGCGAAGGTGCTTACCATGCTGCCGGACGGCGATGACGTTGTGGTAACCGACGAGTCGACGGAAGGCTGGGCGAAAGTGTCCACCGCGGACGGTGACGGTTATGTGGCACTGGATTATGTGACGCTGTCCACAGAGTACATTCATGCAGAGTCAAAAGCGGAGGAAGAGGCGCGGCTTGCCAGAGAGGAAGCAGAACGGCAGGCGGCAGCCCGTGCGGCGGAGGAAGCGCGCAAAGCCAGAGAGGCGGAGGCGGCACGTGCGGCAGCAGAACAGGAAGCAGCCCGCAAAGCGGCAGAAAAACAGGAGGTGAAAAAATCCGGCGCGGGCAGCAGTGCGGGAAGCAGTTCCGGAAGCAGCGCGGGAAGCAGTTCCGGAGGCAGCGCGGGAAGCGGTTCCGGAAGCAGTGCGGGGCAAAGTGCGCAGACGGCTTCCTCCAACGGTCAGGCGGTGGTCGATTACGCGAGACAGTTTCTGGGAAACCCTTATGTATACGGCGGCAACAGCCTGACAAACGGAACCGACTGCTCCGGATTTGTCAAGGGCGTGTATGCGGCATTTGGAATCAATCTGCCGCGCACATCGTCGGAACAGCGGAGTGTGGGATATGCCGTCAGCCTGTCGGAAATCCAGCCGGGCGACATTGTCTGCTATAGCGGCCACGTCGGCATCTATGCGGGCAATAACACACTGATTCATGCGAGCAATGAAAAGACAGGCATTACGCTGACTTCTCCGGTAACCTACCGCAGCGTGCTGGCGGTGCGGAGAATTTTCTAATTCATCCGGGAGGGCTGCTGTCTCTTAAATATTCCGGTTCTTTGAAATATGACTGGCGGAGAGAACTCCGAAGTGGTATATATAAGAAAAGGGAGGAAGAGAAGGATGCGGATTGGTGGAATAGAAGCGGGCGGCACCAAGATGGTGTGCGCGATCGGGGAAGTGCAGACAGACAAAGGACAGCCGGGAGAAAATCAGGTCACAATCACAGAGCGTGTGACGATTCCCACAGAGAAGCCCAAGATTACCCTGCCGCGCATGGCTGCGTTTTTTGAGGGAAAAGGAATCTCGTCACTCGGAATCGGGTGTTTCGGACCGGTGGATCTGCACCGTGCGTCCCCGACCTATGGATATATTACCAGCACGCCGAAGCTGGAATGGCAGAATGTCGATATGGTGGGAACTTTTACACGGGCGCTCGGCGTCCCGGTCGGATTTGATACGGACGTGAATGCGGCGGTGCTTGGCGAAGTTACCTGGGGAGCCGCAAAAGACTGCGACACGGCAATCTATATTACCGTCGGCACCGGCGTTGGCGTGGGCGTCTACTGTAACGGGGCGCTCATGCACGGGCTGGTGCACCCGGAGGCAGGACATCTTCTTCTGCAGCGTCACCCGAAAGACACCTACGCCGGAAAATGCCCGTACCATGCCAACTGTCTGGAAGGGCTTGCAAGCGGTCCGGCGGTGGAGGCGCGCTGGGGCAGACCGGCAAAGGAACTGGCGGACCGGGAGGATGTCTGGGAGATGGAGGCGTTCTATCTCGCGGAGGCGGTTGCAAATTATGTTCTGACATATTCTCCGCAGAAGATTGTGCTGTGGGGCGGAATTATGCACCAGAGCCAGCTCTTTTCAATGGTGCGCACGAAAGTGCAGGAACTGCTGGGCGGGTATATTTCCAATGAGAAAATCTTAAAGGAGATCGATACCTACCTCGTGCCGCCGGCACTTGGAGAAAATCCGGGTATTATGGGAGCGTTTGCGCTCGGTATGCGGGAGGCAGAGTACCGGAAGCCTAAGGAAGCGTAGGGGCGCCGGAGAACAGGATCGCGGAATCGGCGGGAGTGAAAACAGAATTTAGAAGAACAGAAAACGGGAGCGCTATGCCGGAGATTTTTCCTGACACAGCGCTCCCGTGTGATTTTGTAAAAAAGACCGGGTCTTAGTTATCGCCCTCGTCATCCGATGACATGGAGTATACCTGACGTTTTCTTGCCATCTCATCATTCTCGAGGTATTCGTCGTAGGTGGATACCTTGTCGACAAAGGTGCCGTCCGGCAGGAACTCGATGATACGGTTCGCTGTGGTCTGGACAACCTGATGGTCACGGGAGGCAAAAAGAATAACGCCCGGGAACTTGATGAGTCCGTTGTTTAATGCGGTGATGGACTCCATATCCAGATGGTCGGTCGGCTCATCTAAGATCAGCACGTTGCTTCCCATAATCATCATGCGGGAAAGCAGGACACGTACTTTTTCTCCACCGGAGAGGACACGCATTTTCTTGGTACCGTCATCTCCGGCGAACAGCATACGTCCGAGGAAACCGCGAACATAGGTTGCATCCTTGATCTCGGAGAACTGTGTCAGCCAGTCAACGATCAGAAGATCGGTATCAAAGATCTCGGTGTTATCCTTCGGGAAGTAGGACTGGCTGGTCGTCACGCCCCACTTGTAGGTGCCGGAATCCGGCTCCATCTCACCGGCAAGAATCTTAAAGAGCGTTGTCTTTGCCAGCTCGTTGCTTCCGACAAACGCGATCTTGTCGTCGTGTCCGACGATAAAGGAGACATTGTCGAGCACCTTGACGCCGTCGATGGTCTTGGTAATGCCTTCGACGGTCAGAACTTCATTGCCGATCTCACGGTTCGGACGGAAGTCGATATACGGGTATTTACGGCTGGACGGACGGATCTCGTCGAGCTGAATCTTTTCCAGGGCACGCTTTCTGGAAGTCGCCTGCTTGGATTTGGAAGCATTCGCGGAGAAACGGGAGATGAATTCCTGCAGCTCCTTGATCTTCTCCTCTTTTTTCTTGTTGGCTTCCTTCATCTGCTTTACGAGAAGCTGGCTGGACTCATACCAGAAATCATAGTTGCCGGCGTAGAGCTGGATCTTTCCGTAGTCGATATCTGCAATGTTTGTGCAGACTTTGTTTAAGAAGTAGCGGTCGTGGGAAACAACGATGACCGTGTTCTCAAAGTTGATTAAGAATTCTTCTAACCAGCTGATCGCATCGAGATCCAGATGGTTGGTCGGCTCATCCAAAAGAAGAATGTCCGGGTTGCCGAAGAGCGCCTGTGCAAGGAGAACCTTGACCTTTAAGGCACTTGGCATATCCGCCATGAGTGTGTAGTGATCCTCCGTCGGGATGCCAAGACCATTTAACATGGTGGCTGCATCGGACTCGGCATTCCAGCCGTCCATATCTGCGAACTCGGCTTCAAGTTCACTGGCGCGGATACCGTCCTCGTCCGTGAAATCCTCTTTCATGTAGATCGCGTCTTTTTCTTTCATGATATCGTAGAGACGCTTGTTGCCCATGATAACGGTATCGAGTACCGTGTACTCGTCATATTTAAAATGATCCTGCTGCAAAAAGGAAAGACGCTGACCCGGCGTGATGATAACTTCTCCGCTCGTCGGTTCAAGCTGGCCGGACAGAATCTTGAGGAACGTAGATTTTCCGGCGCCGTTTGCACCGATCAGACCGTAGCAGCAGCCCTCTGTGAATTTGATGTTGACATCTTCAAAGAGAGCTTTTTTTCCGATTCGTAAAGTGATGTTGCTTGTACTGATCATATTTATGTTCTCCTAACTTTTCTTGTAAATCACCTGCTTTTATTGCACCAATTCGTATCATACTAAAAAATACGGAGAAATGCAACCGGAACTTCTTATTAAAAAGGGCTTTCACGCTGTGACAAATTGTTTGGATTTCGTTAAAAATTTGATATAATGTACGGGAAGGCAATCGGAGTTATCTTAAGTATGACAGAGGAAATTGCATCTCAGGAGATTGATTTTATGGAGTATGGGGATACGCAAATAAATACAATAGACATGGAGCGGGGGCAGAGAAAAGATCTGATCGGCAAGATGCCGGTCGGAATAGCGGTAGTCCGCGGCGGGAATGAGCTGTATATTGAGATGGTGAACCGGGAATTTTTGCATGCAGAGGGGTATGACAGGGAGGAACTGACCGGAAATACGCCGTTTGTGGAGTATTTGTACCGGGACGATACCGGTGTGTTCGAGGATGCCATCGAAGTGTGCCGGGAACTAAGAACCACGGAGGAGATTGAACTGCGCATCCGCACGAAGAGCGGCGGCGTCTGCTGGGAACTGATGCGGTGCAGACTGTATTATTACCGGGACGCGGTACCTTACTATATCCTGGCAAGCTGGAACATAGACAAGCGGAAGAATCTGGAGGAAGAACTGCGCCTGATGGAGGAGCAGTACAGCATGTTAGAAGAGGTCACCGATGAATTCCCGCTAGAGTACGACGTTGCACAGCGGCGTTTCAGGGTGCCGCGCAAATATCGCGGGAACGGGCAGCCGGGAACGGCAGGGCGCAGATATATGGATTATGAGGAGATGCTCGCGGATATCTGCGAGGAGGATCGTGCCGCGTATGCCAGGGTGCTGGAGGCAGCCAGCAGGGATGTGCAGACAGGAAGTATTGATTACCGGATGAATGTGGCGGCTCCCGGGGAGGAACCTGTATATGTGTGGTACCGGACGATTTACCGGAGCATTGTCGGGGACAACGGACAGATTATCCGCATCATCGGACGCAGCTACGATGTCAGCTCCGACCGCAGGATTCAGGAGGAACTGTCGGAGGAGGCGAAGCGCGACCCGCTGACAAGGCTTTATAATAAGGTGGCGGCATCCGGAGAGGTAGAACGGATTTTAAAAAGTGAGCCGGAAAAACAGCATGTGCTGTTCCTGATCGATATTGATAATTTTAAGCGGATCAACGATACATTCGGGCATACCGTCGGAGATACGGTAATTACTGATATTGCCGGTGTGATGCAAAGCCGGTTTCAGGAGACGGATGTCACCGCAAGAGTCGGGGGAGATGAATTTCTGGCGCTGATGCGGGATGCGACGCCGGAGGAGGCAAAAGCGCGCGCCGCGGCGCTGGGACGGGAAGCAAGAAAAAAGCTGATCGGCGATGACGCCATCGTTGAGGTGACGCTCAGTATAGGCATGGCGGTATACGGTGAGGATGGAAGAGACTATGAGACCCTGTTTGCGATGGCTGACCGGGCGATGTATGCCACGAAGCGGGAGGGAAAAGACCACTATTCGTTTGCTGGCAAAAAGCAGCAAGAGGGAGCAGAGCGGGAACGCAGGCGCGACAGGATCGAATATGCTCCGGAAAGCGGGCAGAAGGTGGATAAAGAGTTCCTGAATTTTGCGTTCAGCCTTCTCTCGCATGCGAAAGATATCAACGGATCATTAAACGTATTGATCGAACAGATTGGGAAAAAATACAGACTGGGCTTTGCCATGGTGTTTGAGTACCGGGAAGAACAGCAGAAAATGGTGCTGATGAATTACTGGAACCGGGATGGCAGCCGGGTGGAACAACAGGTTTTTCCGCAATCGGTTGCTGTGTTCCGGGAGGCGGAAGTCGGGCGTTTTGTCTCGACGCCAACGGAAGATATTTTAACGGAGGTTCCCCAGCTGGGGGCGGAGAAATCTCATGGAGCTGCCATTAAAAACTGTGGAAATGTAAAGTTTGAATTTTCCGGTAACAGAAGTGGCTGCCTGTGCGTGGGAAGCAGCAGTGCAGAGGGATTTTCCAAAGAGGAAGCAGGGATGCTCAGCGAACTTGCGCGGGTGGTTGCTGTATTTGTCTCCCTGCGCAGCAGGCAGAGCGATGACCAGGCAGAGATACGGCATTTACAGAATCAGGATATGCTGACCGAACTGTACAATCTGGACACGTTCCGCAGGCTGATCCGGAAAAAATTAAAGAGCGGTGGGCTTGCGCAGGATGAGAACATGGTGTACGCGCTGGTAAATCTGGACGTGAACAACTTTGCCTATGTAAATGAGAATTATGGACAGGAGGTCGGCGACAGTATTCTGCAGGGGCTTGCAGCGTTGATCCGCAGCGAGTCCCATGTCGTGGAAGCCTGCAGAATGTATTCTGATTATTTTATTGAGCTGGTCAGAGGATCGGACAAAAAGACCATTCTGGGGCTTGTGGAGAGAGAGGATCAGATGTTTGGCGAACAGTTAAAGATCCGCTATCCGGCGGGAACCATGCAGCTCTCGGCAGGAATCTGCTTTATCGATGACGGGAAAGATACGTTTGAGAAGATACTGGAAGGTGCCAATCTGGCACGAAAGCTTGCCAAGGAGCAGAATGCGGGAGCGGTCGTTTACCGGGATGACATGAGGGAAAAACGTGATGAGGGAATCAGGGTTACCGGAAGATTTTACGCGGCGCTCCAGCGGGGTGAGTTTGAGGTATATCTGCAGCCGAAGTTCCTGCTCCGTGAGGAGCGGGTCTACGGTGCCGAGGCGCTTGCACGCTGGCGGCTGGAATCCGGCGAGATCCTGTCTCCAGCACGGTTTATCCCTGCCCTGGAAAATATAGGCTATATCGTGGATCTGGATTTTTATATTCTGGAACAGCTGCTTCGGGCGATGCGCCGCTGGCGGGATTCAGGAAGAGAATTGTTCACAATCTCCACCAATTTTTCCAGGAGAAATTTTGAGAACGGCGGCGATGATTTTATCGAGCGCCTGCAGAATACCCTGCAGCGGTACGGGATTGATCCGTGCTACATAGAGATTGAGGTGACGGAGAGTGTGATTGTGGAGAAGTTAGACAGCTTAAAGGCGTGTCTTACCAGACTTGGCAAACTCGGCTACCGCATCGCCATCGATGATTTCGGAACCGGCTACTCGTCGCTGAGCGTGCTGTTGGAAATCCCGGCGAATGTAGTGAAGATCGACAAGAGCTTTACCGACAAAATCCACCAGAACGGACAGAGTGCTTTTGTCTATCAGATGGGGCAGTTCATCCAGTCGGCAAAGGAGGAGGTGATTTTTGAGGGAATCGAGGAGGAGCAGCAGCGGACGTTTTTGATGGAGTGCGGTTTTAACTACGGTCAGGGCTATTATTTTGACCGCCCGCTGCCCCTGGAGGAGTTTGAAAAAAAGTATATCTGACCGGGGACAAACAGAACATGACAAATGTAGATTGCACACGTTTTCGTACAGTCTGAAACCTTTACAATCGACAAATTAAATGCTAAAATTAGTCTTAAGTCGGAATATGACACTCTATTTTAATTTAAGGAGGAATAATAATGTCCAGAGCAAAACAGTCAATGGACGGTAATACAGCGGCAGCTCACGTAGCTTATGCGTTTACAGATGTTGCAGCTATTTACCCAATTACACCTTCCAGCCCGATGGCAGATACCGTAGATCAGTGGTCTGCAGCAGGACAGGAGAATATTTTTGGCAATCAGGTCAAAGTCGTAGAGATGGAGTCTGAGGCAGGTGCAGCAGGTGCCGTACACGGTTCCCTTGCAGCAGGTGCGCTGACCACAACCTTTACAGCATCTCAGGGTCTGTTACTTATGATCCCGAACATGTACAAAATCGCAGGCGAGCAGCTTCCTTGTGTATTCGACGTATCCGCGCGTACCGTAGCTACCCAGTCTTTAAATATTTTTGGTGATCACAGCGATGTTTACGCCTGTCGTCAGACCGGTTTCGCTATGCTGTGCGAGACCAACCCGCAGGAAGTTATGGACTTAAGCCCGGTAGCTCATCTTGCTACAATCGAGGGTAAGGTTCCGTTCATCAACTTCTTCGACGGATTCCGTACTTCCCATGAGATCCAGAAGATCGAGAAGTGGGATTATGCAGATCTCAAAGAGATGTGCAACATGGATGCAGTTGCAGAGTTCCGTGCACATGCACTGAATCCGGAGCATCCGGCTATGCGTGGTTCCCACGAGAACGGAGATGTTTTCTTCCAGCATCGTGAGGCTTGCAACACAGCTTACAATGAACTCCCGGCAATCGTTGAGAAGTATATGAAGAAAGTCAACGAGAAGCTTGGCACAAACTATGATCTGTTCAACTACTACGGAGCACCGGACGCAGAGCGCGTTATCGTAGCTATGGGTTCCATCAACGACGTAGCTGAAGAGGTAATCGACTACTTAACCGCTAAGGGTGAGAAGGTCGGACTTGTAAAGGTTCGTCTGTATCGTCCGTGGGTATCCGAGGCATTTTTAAAGGCTCTTCCTAAGACAGCTAAGAAGGTTGCTGTTCTTGACAGAACAAAGGAGCCGGGCGCACTTGGTGATCCGTTATACCTTGATGTTGCAACCACACTCCGTGAGGCTGGTCTCGACACTGTTGTCCTGACAGGCGGACGTTACGGATTAGGTTCCAAGGATACACCTCCTTCAAGTGTATTCGCTGTATACAAAGAGCTGGAGAAAGATGCTCCGAAGGCTCGTTTCACAATCGGTATCGTAGATGATGTTACGAACTTAAGCTTACCAGAGGTTAAGCCGGCTCCGATCACATCTGCAGAAGGTACTGTAGAGTGTAAGTTCTGGGGTCTCGGCGGTGATGGTACTGTTGGTGCGAACAAGAACTCCACCAAGATCATCGGTGACCACACAGACAAGTACATCCAGGCATACTTCCAGTATGACTCCAAGAAGACCGGTGGTGTTACCATTTCCCACTTAAGATTCGGTGACAAGCCAATCAGAAGCCCGTACTACATCAACCAGGCAGACTTCGTTGCATGTCATAACCCGTCTTATGTAACCAAGGGATTCAAGATGGTTCAGGACGTTAAGCCGGGCGGAGTATTCATGATCAACTGCCAGTGGTCTGATGAAGAGTTAGCTCATCATCTGAATGCAGATGCGAAGAAGTACATCGCAGAGAACAACATTCAGTTATATACAATCAACGCAATCGACAAGGCAATCGAGATTGGTATGGGCAAGCGTACCAACACGATCTTACAGTCTGCATTCTTCAAACTTGCAAACGTTATGCCGATCGATCAGGCAGTAGAGTTCATGAAAGCTGCAGCTAAGAAGTCCTACGGTAAGAAGGGCGACGCAGTTGTAGAGATGAACTACAAGGCAATTGATGCCGGTGTAGACGCAGTACATAAGGTAGAGGTTCCGGCTTCCTGGAAGAATCCGGAGGCAGACGCAGCTCCTGCAGAGCTTAAGGGTCTTCCGAAGACTGTTAAGATGGTAAGAGACTTAATGGAGCCGATCTCCTTAATGGATGGCGATTCCCTTCCGGTATCCGCATTCAAGGAGAACCCGGACGGACAGTTCGAGCTTGGCGCTGCTGCATATGAGAAGCGTGGTACAGCCGTAACCGTTCCGACATGGAATGCTGAGAAGTGTATCCAGTGTAACCAGTGTGCATTTGTATGTTCTCATGCAACCATTCGTCCGTTCATGCTGAGCGAGGATGAGGTGAAGGCAGCTCCTTCCAACATCAAGCTTGCAGATACAAAGCCGAAGGCAAGCGAGTACAAGTACACCATGAGCGTATCTCCGTTAGACTGTATGGGATGCGGTGAGTGTATCACTGTCTGCCCGGTAGGCGCAATCGAGATGGTTCCGCAGGAGTCTCAGGCAGAAGAGCAGCCGGTATTCGATTACCTGGTAGCAAACGTAGGCAAGAAGCCTGGCATGCCGGCAGACAACACTGTAAAGGGATCCCAGTTCAACCAGCCGCTGCTTGAGTTCTCTGGTTCCTGTGCAGGATGTGCTGAGACATCTTACGCTCGTCTGATCACACAGCTGTTCGGTGAGCATATGTACATCAGTAACGCAACCGGATGTTCCTCTATCTGGGGTGGTCCGGCAGCTACATCACCATATACGGTAAACAAAGATTCCAAGAAGGGACCGGCATGGGCAAACTCCTTATTCGAGGATAACGCTGAGCATGGTCTTGGTATGGAAATCGGTCAGAAGGTACTTCGTGAGCAGGCAATCGCTTCTGCAGAGAAGTGCGCAACATCTGACAAGGCAAGCGCTGAGTTAAAGGCAGCATTTGACAAGTTCGTTGAGACAAAGAACGATACAAAGGCAAATACTCCTGCAGCAGCAGCTCTTGTAGCAGAGTTAGAGAAGGCAGCAGCAGCCGGATGCCCGGATGCAAAGGCTGCAGTTGAGAAGAAAGATTACCTCGCTAAGAAGTCCGTATGGATCTTCGGTGGTGACGGTTGGGCATACGATATCGGATTCGGCGGTCTGGATCACGTACTTGCTTCCGGTGAGAACGTAAACGTTATGGTATTCGATACCGAGATGTACTCCAATACAGGTGGTCAGGCTTCCAAGGCTTCCAACATCGGTGAGGTTTGCCAGTTCGCAGCTTCTGGTAAGGAAGTTGGCAAGAAGAGCCTTGCAGAGATCGCTATGAGCTACGGTTATGTATATGTAGCACAGATCGCTCTCGGTGCAAACATGGCTCAGGCTGTCAAGGTTATCGCTGAGGCTGAGGCTTACAACGGACCGTCTCTGATCATCGGTTACGCTCCATGTGAGCTGCACGGTGTAAAGGGTGGTATGAACCACTGCCAGGATGAGATGAAGAAAGCAGTAGCAGCAGGTTACTGGAACCTCTTCTCCTTCAATCCGCAGCTCAAGGCAGAGGGCAAGAATCCGTTCACTCTGACATCCAAGCCGGGCGACGGTTCTTATCAGGATTTCCTGAACAACGAGACACGTTACAGCCGTCTGACCAGAGCATTCCCGGAGAGAGCAGAAAGACTGTTCAAGGCTTCTGAGGAAGCTGCAAAGGCTCGTTACGAGCACTTACAGAGACTGGTAGAGCTGTACAAATAATCAGCCCGATCAGCAGGTTGTGTAATGCATAGAAGGGTCGCAGTTCATGTTTCCATGGACTGCGATCCTTTTTGTGTTATACTTGCACGTTTGTAATTAGATATGTTAAAATAAGCCGAAGTATATTAGACAATAACGTATAGGACAGGAAGAGAAAATGATGCAGTTAAGCAGAGAGAAAAAACATTTTTTGCACTGCAAATACAGAGTGGCACTGGCATGTCTGATCGCAGTCAGTCTTATTGGCGGCTGCGGATATCATAAAAGCTATCATCTGGAGCGGAAATACGGCGACGTTCTGAAATCGTTTTTGCCGGACGGGTATGAGATCACAAGGACTGAGAAGGAAGATAAGGTAAACGGAAAACACTATTATACCAGCAATAATCATCCTGCTTTAGACGGATACGTATACGACACCTATGATTATTACAGCATTGATTACGGATATAACAATTCCCACTCCTGGTATATCAGCACGTATCTGGTCGCAAACGGAACATACGAGGATGACGACTGGATGGCATCACAGGTATGGGGGCAGATTACCTATGAGATCGAGCGTCTGATGCGCAGCACGACAACAACGTATAAGTATGAGGATGAAAACGGAGACTCCCAGAATTTTGGAGCAGTGTGCACGCTGCATGGAATGGAACTCTACTGTGATATGGATGACCTGGAGATTTTGAATAACCCGACCGGGATCAATCTGGCTGAATTTACGTGGGATGATGTGAGAAGTCTCGGTAATCCGGAGATCAAAATGTATGCCCATTTTTCTGCTTCCCATAAGGATGCGCTTAGCGAAGAAGTACTCGGGGCAGTGCAGACGGCGATTGAGGCAGATGCGGGAGATGGAATTACAATCACAATCGAACCGGACAAATAAGGAAGAACACAGCTCCTGGTAAAGGAACTGTGTTCTTTCATTGTGCTTGCATGAAGATTGGAATATAATCAGGTTAGATCTGACAGAGGAAGTGCAGGAAAGATGAACAGAAAAAAGAAGCAGATTCATTTGTCAAAAGAGAATGAGAAAGTCTTTCGGGAGATTCTTACGGAGGTATGCAAAAATTCCAGGTTTCTCTCCTCCAGCCGGTTTATGCAGCATGGTTCCACGAGCGTATTCCGCCACAGCGTGGCGGTGGCGTACGTCAGTTTTTACATTGCGGAAAAGTATAGAATCCGCGTGAACTGTCATGCGCTGATCCGCGGGGCGTTACTGCATGACTATTTTCTGTACGACTGGCATGAGAAGGACGATTCCCATAAGTGGCATGGATTTTATCATGCAGGAAAAGCGCTGCAGAATGCGATGGAAGATTTTGAACTGAGTGAGATTGAGAAGGAGACGATCCGTCGGCATATGTTTCCGCTCAATCCGATTCCGCCGTGCTGCAGGGAGGCGTGGATTGTGACACTGGCGGATAAGATCTGCTCTGGCGGGGAGACTGTCGAAGGATTTTGGGAGAAGTTTGAGGAGATTAGGAATCCTTCATAAAATAGAATTGCCGCAATAAGCATATCGCTATTTGCTTTGATAAGTAATATTATGAGAAATAGATACTTAAAAGTTCCAGATAAACATGCGGCGGCAAATTCTGACCGCAAAATCCGGTATTTCTAACCATGCCGCAGCTGGCATCTGTGATGATCCGTGTCTTTCCAAGTTTGGAGCACTCTACGGACTGTGTCCGCAAGCCGGCAGACAATTTGTAGGACTTTCGTGTGTGTCCCTTGTTGGCACCTCTGAACAAAACATAACCGCGCGAAGCCGCTGTCTGAGTCGGCATCTGCCCTATTTTCAATAGCAGATGCCGGTGAGTTCGGTTCGCGCGGTTTTATATTGTCTGTGAAGAGGTGCCATTAGGGACACCAGAAAGTCCGCCCATTGTCTGCGGCTTGTCGGACACACTCCGTGAGTGTTCAAACGTGGAAGAGACACAGAACGGGATGCCAGCCACGGCATGGAAGAAATACATGAATTTTGCTTCAAAGAATCTGCCGCCGTCTGTTTATTCTGGAACTTTTTTGTTCTCTGATATCTCTGTAATATTACTTATCAGAGCAAAGCACGCTGTGCTTAGTGCAACAGTTCTATTTTTTCAGGAACTTAATCTTCCGCTGGAATTACACGGGAATTTAGCCTTCGGCTAAATTCCCGGTATACAGCTGATAGTATTTGCCGTGTTTTTCGATCAGCTGATCGTGGCTGCCGCGCTCAATGACACGTCCCTGTTCCAGGACAATGATGCAGTCACTGTTGCGCACGGTCGAGAGTCGGTGCGCGATCACGAACGTGGTGCGTCCCGCCATCAGCTTATCCATACCGTCCTGCACAATCTTTTCGGTGCGGGTATCGATGGAACTTGTCGCTTCATCCAGAATCAGAACCGGTGGATCGGCGATGGCAGCTCTTGCGATGGCAAGCAGCTGGCGCTGGCCCTGGCTTAGGTTGGCACCGTCGCCGGTCAGCAGGGTGTCATAGCCGTTCGGAAGCTGCTGGATAAATGTATCTGCGTTGGCGAGTCTTGCAGCTGCCATGACTTCCTCATCCGTGGCATCCAGCTTGCCGTAACGGATATTTTCCATAACCGTAGCAGTAAAAAGATGGGTGTCCTGCAGCACGATCCCAAGAGAGTGGCGCAGGTCATCTTTTTTGATCTTGTTGATATTGATGCCGTCATAGCGGATCTTGCCGTCCTGAATATCGTAGAAACGGTTGATCAGGTTGGTAATGGTCGTCTTTCCGGCACCGGTGCTGCCGACAAAGGCAATTTTCTGACCCGGCGTAGCGTAGAGATCTACGTTGTGAAGAACGGTCTTCTCCGGAACATAGCCGAAATCGACATCATCAAATACCACGTCGCCTTTTAATTCGATATAGTCGACACTGCCGTTCGCCTGATGCGTGTGCTTCCATGCCCACATACCCGTACGCTCTTTGGATTCCACAATCTGTCCGTTCTCCCGTCTGGCGCGGACAAGTGTGACGTAGCCGTCGTCCACCTCCGGCTGCTCATCGAGCAGAGCGAAGATACGCTCGGAACCGGCGAGTGCCATCACGATATTGTTAAGCTGCATAGAGAGCTGGTTGATCGGCTGCCCGAAGCTCTTATTATAGGTAAGAAAACTTGCGAGCTTTCCGAGCGTAAATCCGCCATATCCGCCCAGAGCAAGAATACCGCCGACGATCGCGCAGAGCACGTAGCTGATATTACCGATCTGTGCATTGACCGGCATTAAAATGTTACCGAACTTGTTGGCATTGTCTGCACTGTGGAACAGCTGGTCATTGAGCCGGTTGAAATCGGCGATACTTTCCTCTTCATGGGTGAAGACCTTGACCACCTTCTGACCGTTCATCATCTCTTCAATGTAGCCGTTGACCGTCGCAATATCTTTCTGCTGTGCGATAAAGTAGCGGGCACTTAAGGCACCGATCTTCTTTGTGGCAAACAGTGTGACACCGACCATTACAAGTGTGACGAGCGTCAGCGGAATGTTGAGAAGAAGCATACTGATAAAGACGCTCACGATGGAGATGATGCTGTTCAAAAACTGCGGCATACTCTGGCTGATCATCTGGCGCAGGGTATCAATATCGTTGGTATAAGTTGACATAATGTCTCCATGGGAGTGTGTGTCAAAATACCGGATGGGAAGCTCTTCCATGTGGGTGAACATGTCGTCGCGCAGATGCTTTAAAGTACCCTGTGAGACATTGACCATAATTCTTGTGTATATGTAGGCTGCGATAGCGCCGATGCCGTAGAAGACGGCAACGCGTAAAATGGCGTGTGCGAGACCGGAAAAGTCCGGATCGCTCTGCTTCATCAGCGGCAGGATATAGCCGTCGATTAAGGTCTGCATAAACCAGGTTCCCTGCACACTTGCGAGAACCGTGATAAAAATACAGATCACAACAATGACGCAGTGTACGGCATAATTTTTCATAATATAGGAAAGCAGGCGCATAAAAAGCTTTCCCGGATTTTTGACATTCGGTCTTGGACCATGACCGCCGCGGCCGCCAGGTCCGCCGATCGGCTTTGCATTTTTTTCATTCTGTGGCATCAGGCAGCACCTCCTTCATCAAAATCACCGCCGCCGCCGGTCTGTGACTCGTAGACATCGCGGTAAATGGCATTGGTCTGCAATAATTCTTCGTGTGTGCCGAAACCGTTCAACTCTCCGTTATCCAGCACAATGATGCGGTCGGCATCCTGAACGGAGGAGATCCGCTGTGCGATAATCAGCTTGGTCGTGTTCGGAATCTCCGTGAGAAAAGCGCGACGGATCTTGGCATCGGTAGCGGTGTCCACCGCGCTGGTGCTGTCGTCTAAAATCAGAATCTTCGGCTTCTTTAAGAGCGCGCGGGCAATACACAGACGCTGCTTCTGACCGCCGGAGACGTTGGTTCCGCCCTGCTCGATGTAGGTGTTGTAACCATCCGGAAAACGCTCGATGAATTCGTCGGCGCATGCCAGTCTGCACGCGTGACGGCATTCTTCGTCGGTCGCATGTGCATCTCCCCAGCGCAGATTCTCATAGATGGTTCCGGAGAAGAGCACGTTGTTCTGCAATACGACAGAGACCTCGTTGCGGAGGGTGTCAAGATCGTAGGAACGGACGTCTTTTCCGCCGACGAGAACACGGCCTTCGGACACATCGTAGAGGCGGCTGATGAGGTTGACGAGCGAGGACTTGGAACTTCCGGTTCCGCCGATGATACCGATCGTCTCGCCGGATTTTATGGAGAGGTCAATATCGGAGAGCACCGGCTTTGCGGATGTCTTGCTGTAACGGAAGGTCACATGGTCAAAGGTGATGCTTCCGTCCGGCACGGTCTTATCCGCATTTTCCGGATTGGTGATGTCGCTCTTCTCATTTAATACTTCACAGATACGCTCGGCGCTTGCCACACTCATCGCCAGCATGACGAACACCATGGACAGCATCATCAGACTCATCATGATATTCATACAATAGGTAAGAAGACTCATCAGTTCTCCGGTTGTCAATGTTCCGCCGACAATCATTTTTGCGCCCACCCAGCTGATCGCAAGAATACAGCTGTAAACGGTGATCTGCATGACCGGGTTGTTGAAAGCCAGAATGCTTTCCGCCTTGACAAACATGTTGTAAATATTCTGGCTGGCTTTGCGGAACTTGTTTTTCTCGTAATCTTCACGCACATAAGCCTTGACCACGCGGATGGCGGATACGTTTTCCTGCACGGAGGCATTTAGGTCATCGTACTTTGGAAAAACTTCCATAAAATAGTGATGCGCGCGCACGGTGATGATGGCGAGAATGATGCCCAGAATGATGATGGCAACAAGATAGATGCTCGCCAGTCTCGGGCTGATGAAAAACGCCATGCACATCGCGCAGATCAGACTGATCGGCGCACGCACACACATGCGCAGCAGCATCTGGTAGGCATTCTGCAGGTTGGTCACATCTGTGGTCAGACGGGTGACAAGACCTGCGGTACTGAATTTGTCGATGTTGGAAAACGAAAAACTCTGGATGTTCTCGTACATCGCTTTTCTTAAGTTACGTGCAAAACCTGCGGAGGCTCTTGCACCGTATTTTCCGCCCATGACACCGCAGAAGAGGGAGAAACAGGCGGCGACAACCATCCAGGCACCCATGACGTAGATATGGTGGATGTTGCCCGCTTCCACACCCTGATCGATAATGGAAGCCATCATCAGAGGAATGATTGTTTCCATGAAGACTTCCAGAATCATGAAGACGGGAGTAAGCAGGGAATCTTTTTTGAACTCCCTGATCTGTGCTCCAAGTGTTTTTAACATAATTTCACATCCTTTTTGAATTTTCTGTTGATTTTTAATTGTTAGTGTGCTAACAATAATGTTATACGATAATTAAAAACAGAAGTCAATGATTATTTTAGAAAGCAGACAGAAGAGAGGAAGAGATGGAACGAATCAAAAGGTCAGAGACCATCGGATACAAAATACGCCTGCTCCACAATCAGATCCATAAGAATATGGAAGCAAAGCGTATGGAAAATGAGGATAACCTGACAGGAATGCAGCGCTGGATACTTGGTTTTTTGAAAGATCACAGCGACTGTGAAGTCTACCAGAAGGATATCGAGGAGGCTTTTTCCATTTCAAGAGCGACCGCTTCTAATATGCTTGCCGTGATGGAACGAAAGGGGCTGATCGAGCGCGCCCAGGTCTCACACGACGCGCGCTTAAAACGTCTGGTGCTCACAGATAAGGCCGCTGCGCTTTTGGATGGCGCGGAGCGCGATATACGGGAGATGGAAGCGCGCCTGACGGCGGGGCTTTCGGAGGAGGATGTGGAGCACCTGAAGCGCTGCTTGGATCAGATGCTACAAAATCTGGATGTGACAATAGCAGAAGACACAAGATGTTGTTGTAAACCAAAACAATAAAAAGTGACGAAGTTTTGGTGTTAATTTTGTTCAAAAGGTAAAATAACCACAGAATCTAGGAAAACGCATTGACAACAATACTAGATATTGTATAATGAAAAAGCAATTAACAGAAAGGATTCTGAACGGTTATGAAGATTATTAAGAGAAGTGGCAGCGAGGACATTTTTGACATCAGCAAGATCGAGGCTGCAATCCGCAAGGCAAACGACAGCGTCATTGATTATGAAAAGCTTGGAGACGACAAGATTCAGGCGATTCTTTCCAATGTTGAGAAAGCCTGCGAGAATATGAAGCGCTCCCCGAGTGTGGAGGAGATTCAGGATATGGTGGAGAACCAGATCATGAGTCAGAAAGCGTTTAATGTTGCCCGCAACTATATTACTTATCGTTATAAGAGAGAACTGGTGCGCAAGTCCAACTCTACCGATGAGCAGATTTTAAGTCTGCTGGAATGCAATAACGAGGAAGTAAAACAGGAGAACTCCAACAAGAATCCGACTGTAAACAGCGTACAAAGAGATTATATGGCCGGTGAGGTCAGCAAGGATATCACCAGAAGATTCCTGCTTCCGCCGGAGATTGTAGAGGCGCATGAGAAAGGAATCATCCATTTCCATGACGCGGATTATTTTGCACAGCACATGCATAACTGCTGTCTGGTCAATCTGGAGGACATGCTTCAGAACGGTACGGTCATCAGCGAGACGATGATCGATACGCCGAAGAGCTTTTCTACTGCCTGCAATATTGCCACACAGGCAATCGCGCAGATCGCAAGCTCCCAGTACGGCGGACAGAGTATTTCCCTTTCTCATCTGGCTCCGTTTGTGCAGGTGAGCCGTGAGAAGTTCCGCAAGCAGGTGCGCAAGGAGCTTGAGACTGCCGGAATCGAGGCGACGGAAGAGAAAGTCAACCAGATGGCGGAAATGCGGGTCAAAGAGGAGATTAACCGCGGTGTGCAGATGATCCAGTACCAGGTCATCACGCTGATGACGACCAACGGGCAGGCTCCGTTTATCACGGTGTTTATGTATCTGGATGAGGTGCCGGAGGGACAGCTTCGGGACGATCTGGCAGCAGTGATCGAGGAGATGCTTCATCAGAGGATTTTAGGGGTCAAGAATGAGCAGGGCGTTTATATTACGCCGGCGTTCCCGAAACTGATCTATGTGCTTGAGGAGGACAATATCAGGGAGGGGTCCAAATACTGGTACCTGACCAGGCTTGCGGCTGAATGTACCGCAAAGCGCATGGTGCCGGATTATATCTCTGAGAAGATGATGAAAAAGTTAAAAGACGGCGACTGCTATACCTGTATGGGATGCCGTTCTTTCCTGACGGTAGACCGCACGACGGGCAATCTGGCACATGCCAAGAATTATAAAGAAGGAAAGCACAAGTATTACGGACGCTTTAACCAGGGCGTAGTGACATTGAATTTGGTGGATGCGGCATGCTCTTCCGGAGGAGATGAGAAGAAGTTCTGGGAGATCATGGATGAGCGTCTGGAAATGTGCTATCAGGCATTGATGATCCGCCACAACCGCTTAAAGGGAACACCTTCCGACGTGGCGCCGATTCTCTGGCAGAACGGTGCGCTTGCACGTCTGAAGAAAGGCGAGACGATCGATGAACTTCTCTATCACGGTTACTCGACGATTTCTCTCGGCTATGCGGGACTCTGCGAGTGCACACGCTATATGAAGGGCGTATCCCACACGGAGCCGGAAGGCACGGAATTCGCGCTTGCAGTGATGCGTCGTCTGAATGATGCATGCGCCAAGTGGAAGAAGGAGACGGACATTGATTTCAGTCTCTACGGAACCCCGCTTGAGTCGACGACTTACAAGTTTGCAAAATGCTTACAGAAGCGTTTCGGCATTATCCCGGGTGTGACGGACAAGAACTACATCACAAACAGCTATCATGTACATGTGACAGAGCAGATCAACGCGTTCGATAAGTTAAAGTTCGAGTCACAGTTCCAGGAACTGTCCCCGGGCGGAGCAATCAGCTACGTGGAGGTTCCGAATATGCAGAACAATCTGGAAGCGGTACTTTCCGTGATGCAGTACATCTATGAAAATATCATGTATGCGGAACTCAATACAAAGAGTGACTACTGCATGGAGTGCGGATATGCCGGAGAGATCAAGATTGTGACAGACCGGGACGGCAAGCTGGTATGGGAGTGCCCGAACTGCGGCAACCGCGATCAGAACAAGATGAGCGTGGCAAGACGTACCTGCGGCTATATTGGAACGCAGTTCTGGAATCAGGGCAGAACACAGGAGATCAAGGAACGGGTATTACATTTATAAAAACAGGGGGACTGTGGTGTGCACGGGATTGTGCAGCCACAGTCTTTCTTTCCCTGTTGAGGAGAAAAGATATGAATTATTCGGCAATCAAATATTGTGATATTGCAAACGGAACCGGTGTGCGCACCGTTCTCTTTGTGTCGGGCTGCAGAAATCACTGCAAAGACTGTTTTCAGCCGGAGACGTGGGCTTTTGAATACGGGAATCCTTTCACCGGAGAGGTGGAAGATGAGATCATTGCGTCCTTGAAGCCGGATTACATCCGGGGACTGACGCTGCTCGGAGGAGATCCTTTTGAACCGGAGAATCAGAAGGCGCTGCTTCCGTTTATGCGGAGAGTGAAGGCGGAGTGTCCGGGGAAGGATGTGTGGGCCTACACCGGCTATGTGTTAGACCGGGATCTTGTGCCGGGCGGAAAATGCTGTACCGCAGATACCGCGGAGCTGCTTCACATGATCGATGTGCTGGTGGACGGACCGTTTGTGACGGAGCTTCATGATATATCCCTGCTGTTTAAGGGGTCTTCCAACCAGCGGGTGATCGACTGTGCAGAGTATTGCCGGTCGGGAGAGATCCGGGAGCTGATGTAGAAGAGGGAAGGATTTTGCATCTTCCTGCGGTTTGTGTTACAATAAACGCGGTATTGCAGGATCAACAAGGGAGAATTAGATATGAAAATAACATGGAAGGCATTGCTGGCGTTGTTTTTTTACACGCTGGGGGTTGTTGGCTGGTTCTATGTAGGAGGATGGATGATCTTAAGAGGACCGGTCAGAGGAGTGATTCTGGCGCATATGGCAGGAGATTTGTCTCTGATCAAGCTGGCGGTCGCACTGGTGCAGGGGTTTGTGTATCTCTCACTGGCGGGAGGCGTCTGGTGTATCGGCTATATGTTGAGCGATCATTTCCGGAAAGATGAGTAGGATTACAAAAAGGTGCGGCGGATGACGCACCTTTTTGCACCGTAAATGGATATAAAATGGCGCAGGAAGAGGCGCAGACAGGAGCAAACGATGATATTAAAAGTACCGTCTTACTATGAAAAGTTTCACTGTATTGCAGATCAGTGCAAGGATAATTGCTGCTATGGCTGGGAGATCGACATCGATGAGGGTACGATGGATTACTACCGCAGTCTGGGCGGAGAGCTGGGAAAAGAGATTACCTCGCATATCAGGGAGGGTGAGGAGAACACCATGATTATGCGCGAGGACGGGTACTGCCCGTTTTTAAATGAAAAAAAGCTCTGCGACATCTGCATTAAGATGGGCGAGGAAGCACTGAGCGAGATCTGCACCGAGTTCCCACGCTTTACCATGGAGTATGAGGACGTCCGGGAGAAGATCTTAAGTCTGGCATGTGAGGAGGTCGGAAACATTATGTTTTCCACCGACGAGAAGATCACCTGGCAGGAGCATGAGATGCCGGATTTCTGCGGGACCGGGGACGACGCCGAGGCAGCTTATGATGCCGACGGGGCATTGTACGGTAATGATGAGGCAGCGTGTGAGGATGATACCTCCGACGGTGAGGGGTATGACGACGATGAGGAAGTGTCTGTGGATGCCGATCAGCTGAATGCCGTTTCTAAGGCGGCGGTGGCATTGCTTCAGAACCGGGAGAAGCCGGTGGCAGAGCGCGCGGCGGAGTATCTTCTATATTGTAAGAGGATGCAGCAGGAACTTTACGGATACCACACAGGCGGGGAAGTAAGCGGGCAGGAGCAAGAGCAGCGTGAGAGCCGGCTGATTGCCGAGTGCAGGGAGAAAGAGGTAACGCCTGGGGAGGCGTATGCGGCGTTTCTTGCACGCATGGAGCGCTACGAACAGCTGGAAGTGCTCGACCAGAACTGGGAGGAAGAAAAGAAACGTCTTCGTGCAGCATTCCATGAGGACAATTATCTGGAATGCATCCAGAACTTTCACACAGCGCAGCAGGGACGGGAATATGAGTATGAGCATCTGCTGGTCTACTTTACATTCCGGTATTTTATGAGATCCTATTATGATGACAACATTTTAAACAAGGCACAGTTTGCGGTGGCGAGTATTCTGATGATCCGCGATATGGATGCATTGCGTTTTCTGGAGAACGGAGGAACATTCTCCGTGGAGGACCGGGTGGCAGTGGCAAAGCTGTATTCAAAGGAAGTAGAACATTCCGAGGAAAATATGGAATTTCTGGAGGAGGATTTCCAGTTTGAGGATATTTTTGCACCGGAACAGATGATACGGCAGCTTTTCTTTGCTTCATAGGGAAGACGGAGAACATCAATGGAGCGATTCCGACCCACCCAAGGCAGGAAGCACTTTATATTTCATAAGCGTACGATCACAGGGAAAGTGGCATAGAATAGAAGGCAGGAAATCTGCCAGGATGGAGGAAAGAACATGAAAGTAATATTGGTAAACGGAAGTCCGAGGGAAAAGGGATGTACTTATACAGCGCTCTGCGAGGTGGCAGGGGCTCTCGAGAAGAACGGCATTGAGACCGAGATTTTTCAGGTGGGTGCAAAGCCGATCGCCGGCTGCATCGGCTGCAATGTCTGTCTTAAGAACGGACGCTGCTTTGTGGACGATCCGGTCAATGAATTTGTTGAGAAAGCAAAAACGGCGGACGGTTTTGTGTTCGGCTCGCCGGTGCATTATGCGGCGGCATCCGGTGCCATCACCTCGTTTCTCGACCGCGCATTCTACGGAAAGGGAAATGTGTTTGCCGGAAAGCCGGGGGCAGCAGTGGTGAGCTGCAGACGCGGCGGCGCGGCATCCGCGTTTGATCAGCTGAACAAATATTTCACGATCAATTCCATGCCGGTGGTTTCCTCCCAGTACTGGAACCAGGTACACGGAAATACGCCGGACGAGGTACGGCAGGACGCAGAGGGACTGCAGACCATGCGCACGCTGGGCAGCAATATGGCATGGCTGCTCAAATGTATTCAGGCAGGGGCGGCAGCGGGAATCACATTCCCGGAGCGGGAACCTGCAATGAAAACAAATTTTATTCGGTAAAAGTTCAGTGGAAATTAAGAGAAATTAAGACAAATTTAAAACACAGAAATTCTCATCTGATGTAAGATAAAAAAGAAGGGAAAAGCCTTCTAGTAACGACCTGTGATAAAGTGCAGGAAAGATACCGGCTTTTTCCCAGCAGCCTTGGCAGCAGTGAGATATTCTTCATAAAAGAGAACTGCTTCGCTGTAAGTCATAGTTGGATCTATGGTATATTTCATCGTGATACGCCTCCTTTCTTTTTCCTTGACAGAGTATAGCACTTGTTTTGGAAGAAAGCAACAAAAAGATAGTAAAAATTTTGTAAAAAATCACGAAAAAATTGTGTAAAATGAAAAAAGAGGCGCGCGTGGAACCGCAAAGAGAGTACGACAGGACGAACGGACAGATGGGAAGATGGAGCAATGCGAGAGGAACAGGAAGAGAAATACAGGCGCGAAGAACGGCGTAGGTATGAGGAGAAAAGGCGGAGACGGCGCAAAAGGCTTCGGAGAAGACGCCGGCTGCGCATAGTGCTTTTGATCGGCATTCCGCTGCTTTTGGTGCTGGCGGTCTGGTTTGGCACACGACAGATCAAAAAGCTTCTATATGAAGAAAAGCCGGTGATGGCGTACGAGGTAAAGTATGTGGCACAGGCACCGGACTATCAGGTAGAACTGCTGGATTACAACGAATATTCGCGACCGGGAACGGCGCTTTCCCAGGTAAACGGGATCGTGATCCACTATACTGCGAATCCGGGCACGACGGCTGAGCAGAACCGCAGCTATTTTGAGAATCTGAAAGATACAGGGGAGACATATGCCAGCAGCCATTTTGTCATCGGCATGGACGGGGAGATCGTGCAGTGCATTCCGTGCAACGAGATTGCTTACGCGTCGAATGACCGGAATGAAGACACGATAGCCATCGAGTGCTGTATTCCGGATGAGACGGGAGAGTTTACCGATGCGACCTACCAGTCGCTGATAGAGCTTACCGCCTGGCTGATGGGACGCTATGACCTGACTACGGATGATGTGATCCGCCACTATGATGTGACGGGGAAAATGTGCCCGAAATACTATGTGGAGCATGAGGATGCGTGGCTTGTGTTCAAGCAGGACCTGCTGACCTACATTGATGTGAATGGTATTGCCAAAAATGAGGAAATATCGTAGAATACCTAGTATCAAGGGTAGTAGGTATACGGTATGATTCACGAATATTATAAAGAATTACAGAACAATCAGAATATAAGAGAGAACTTGAGTCTGCTGCGAAGCGAGTGCAAGGACCCACAGGCAAGGGAAACCCTGCTGTCTCTGGTGGGAGACGGGGCACTGCTCACAGGACTGCTGGAGAGCGATGAGCCGAAGGTGCGCAAAAATGCGGCGCTTCTGCTTGGAAGTCTCGGGCTTTTGCAGACGGCAGGTTCTCTTTTTCATGCATACGAGAGAGAGCAGACGCTGTTCGTAAGGAGCGCGTATCTCACGGCTTTGTCGGGGATGGAGGTATCCCCTTATCTGGAAGCGCTAAAAGAACACAGGGATGCACTTTTGGCGCGGGAGATTCCCGAGAATGAGAAAAAGCATGTGAATGAGGAACTGCGGGAACTGGAACGTATCATTACGGCGGCGGAGGGAATTACCCGTCACACGTTTGTGGGATTCACAGAGCCGCAGGATTTTCTGCTCGCGACGAACCGGGAGCAGCGCGGTGTGACGCTTGAGGAGGTAAAAGCGGTGTCCGCATCGGTCAGACGCAGTGAGAAACTGCACCCGCTCGGTGTGCTGGTTCATGCGAAGGATGTCCGCCCGTTTGCGTCGATAAGGACTTACCGCGAGTTATTGTTTCCGGTGCGCACGGCGCAGCCGGTGCCGGAAGATGCCGTAGGAGCCGCGGAGGCGGTCTGGGATTCCAATCTGCGGGAACTCCTTACACAGGCGCACCGGGAGACGACGCCGTTTTATTTCAGACTGGAAATAAAAAGCCACATGCCGTTAGACAAAAAGAGCACGTTTGCCAGACGGTTTTCCGCGGAGGTGGAGCGTCTGTCCGGCAGGATGCTTGTGAATGCACCGTCGGATTATGAGATTGAACTGCGGCTTCTGGAGAAAAGAGACGGCGGTTACGCCTGCTTCCTGAAGCTTCTTTCGATTGCGCCTGGACGCTTTGCCTACCGCAAAAATGCGGTGGCAGCTTCGATTCATCCGGCGACGGCAGCAATGCTTGTGGCGCTGGCAGAGCCGTATTTAAAAGAAAATGCGCAGATTCTCGATCCGTTCTGCGGTGTCGGCACGATGTTGATCGAGCGGGATATCCGTGTCCCTGCGCGGGAAAAATACGGAATTGATATCTTTGGCGAGGCAATCCGGGGAGCGAGGGAGAATGCATCATATGCGGGGGAGAAAATCAATTTTATCAACCGTGATTATTTTGATTTTACACATGCATATCTGTTTGACGAGATCATCACCAATATGCCTGTCCGGGGAAGAAAGTCAAAGGAGGAGACGGACGCCTTTTACGGAAGATTTTTTGAAAAATCAGCCGGACTTTTAAAATCAGCCGGAATTCTTGTGATCTATTCCAATGAGCAGGGATTTATCAGGAAGCAGCTCCGCATAAGAAGCGATTACCGGCTGCTTGCCGAGCAGTGTATCCGGGAAAAGGATCAGTTTTATCTGTTTGTAATTCAGTATAAAGGATGAGGAAGATATGGCACTTTCAAGGGGGATGAATCAGGAAGCGTCGCAGGATACCGATCTGGGATTGTTAGATGCGACATTGATGCAGAATCTGCAGGACCGGTTTTGCGATGCCAATAATGTGTATCTGGTATGTCTGAGCAGAACGCATGGAGTTGTCACAAAGGCATATGGTTCTAAGGAGGAACTGGCGTATATTCACGGGCTGACCGGAGTGGAACGGCATATGACGCTCATGAACCGGCTTTTAGACGATGGAATCGAAAGTGTGCTCGAAGAGGATTGTGGAAATGATCTGGTGAAAATGTGCGGCGTGTCCATCAAGATCGGCGGGAAGACGGCGGCAATCTGGATCGTCATCGGAATCATGGATCGGGAAGACGGGGATGTTCCATCTTATGTCATGCGCACGACGCCGGAACGGTATGATAAGTCACTGGAATTTCTGGAGACATTGTCCAAGCAGATGTTCGCCGTGAAGATGGAAGAACTGATGGCACAGGAGGCGGTGTTAAAGAGCCGCGAGTCTGAGACGCAGATGGAAGCGGAACTTCACAGGAATGAGGTGATGACTTCCATCGTAAAGATGTTAGAGTCGGAAAACAGCTTTGAGGAGATCGTGCACGACATTCTGCGGGAATGCTGCGCGTACATGGAGATTTCGCGCGGTGCGCTCTTAAAAGAGAACAAAGAGCACTCGAAGATCGAGATGATCTGTGAATATGCGGCGCCCGGAATGGACTCAGTGCGTGGGGAATGGTCCGGCGTGCCGCGGGAGAAGATGCCCTTTTTTAACGGAAAACCGTATATGATTTCTTCAAACAGCATGATGCCGGAGGTGTTCCGGCAGTTTTTTGATGCGCACGGGCTTTTGGCAGGCATTTTTCTGCCGGTCGAGGTCAATACCAGGGCGGAGATGTACCTGTGCTTTTTGGAAGAACACGAGGAGCGGAACTGGGAAGTGGCGGACGTCAAGTTCGTCAACGATGTCAGACGGATTATTCAGAGTATTCTTCTGAAGCGTATTGCAAAAAATTCGCTGGCGAGTTCGTATGCGTCCCTTGAGGCGATTTTAGAGAACGTGGGCTGCGGAATCTATGTGAAGGATCCGGTCAGTGGAAGGATTCTCTACAGCAACCAGCGGCTGCGCGCATTTCTGCCGGACGATGCCGCGCCGGACATGCTGGAGAACTGCTGGCGGGAAGAATCGGGCGGCATTGATACGGACTGCTTCCGCGAGATCTATCTGGAGCAGGAAAAACGCTGGTTTGACTATCACCGCACAGGAATCCACTGGGTCGACGGAAGAAGTGTATTTTTGTATACCATCTACGAGGTGACGGACAAAAAACTGTATCAGCAGAAGATCGAACGGCAGGCAAACAACGATTTTTTGACCGGGCTTTACAACCGTATGCGGTTTGAGCAGGATCTTGCGCACTGCATTGAACAGACAAAGGAGTTCGGCGGTGAAGGAGCGCTGCTCTACATCGATCTCGATGATTTTAAGCATATCAACGATGGACTGGGACACCAGTACGGGGATATCCTGTTAAAAAATATATCGGACAGCCTGCGTCGGATTCCGGGTGTGGAAAATAACTGTTACCGCATGGGCGGAGATGAGTTTATCATTATTCTTGCACATCGGCAGATCATGATGCTGCAGAAGATTCTGGACGACATCCGCACGCTGTTTTCCAAGCCGTGGATGCTTAAGGGGGCGGATTACTACTGTACGATGAGTATGGGCGTTGTGCGTTTCCCGACAGAGGGCGACACGGTGGAGGAACTGATCAAGAAGGCGGATATTGCGCTTTACGCCGCAAAATGTTCCGGCAAGAACCGTGTGGAGTTCTACGATGAGAACGTGGAGTCCACGTCGTTCCGCCGCCTCGATATGGAAAAAAATATGCGCAATGCAACCAACAATGCATTTTCCGAGTTTGAGGTGGTCTATCAGCCGATCGTGGATGTGACCAGGGAATCCAATCCGTGCGTGGGTGCGGAGGCGTTGATCCGCTGGAATTCCGGGGAACTGGGATTGATTGCTCCGACGGATTTTATACCGCTGGCGGAGTATCTGGGGCTGATTAACCCGATCGGTGCGTATGTCCTCGAGGAGGCGTGCAAGCGGTGCAAATACTGGAACGATATGGGGCATCCGGATTACAAGGTAAATGTCAATCTCTCCGTGGTGCAGCTGCTGCAGAATGACATCGTGGAGCAGGTGCGCTCGGTCATCAAACGGACGGGGATTGTACCGGAGAATCTGACCCTGGAGGTCACGGAGGGGCTGGCGATCAACGATATGAGCCGGATGAAGAAGATTCTCTCCGAGATTCGCGCACTTGGCGTGCGTGTGGCGCTGGATGATTTCGGGACGGGGTATTCCTCACTCAATCATATCCGGGAAATGCCGATCGATGTCATCAAGATTGACCGCTGTTTTATCATTGACATCGGGAAGGATGAATTTTCCACCGCCTTCGTGAAAATGGTGGCGGAACTTGCCCAGACGATCGGCGTTCATGTCTGTGTGGAGGGCGTTGAGACGAAAGAGCAGGTTGATGCGCTCAAGCAGACGAAAATCCAGTTGATTCAGGGATTTTACTTCGGAAAGCCGCTGCATAAAGAGGAGTTTGACGAGAAATATCTGTAGTTGCACGAATTGTTTGAACAATTTATTTAAATTTTTTCGAAAAAAGCATTGACATTTTGAGATGCGTTTGGTATTATTATCAAGTCGTCACGATGAGTGACCGAAATGCGGAAGTGTCGGAACTGGCAGACGAGCAAGACTAAGGATCTTGTGTTCATTGCGAACGTGTGGGTTCAAGTCCCATCTTCCGCATTACATCACAAATATTCGTGAAGATTATGCAGGAGTGGCGGAATTGGCAGACGCGCAGGCTTCAGGTGCCTGTGGTAGCAATATCGTGTGGGTTCAAGTCCCATCTCCTGCATTTTTTATTTGCGGGAAGCCTTGAGAGTGAAGGCTTCCCGCTTTTTTATTTCATAGGAAATACCGTGATACATTCATGTGTGAAAGTAGAACCTTCCTATGAAATAAAAAACGCTCCGCGAGGATGCGCAGCTCGCGGTAAGGAAAATATCGCTTTGCGAACCGCTTGCGCGCGGAGAATCTCGCAAGCGAGATTCTTTTTTTATTTGCTGTATTCTATATACTGCAAAATTAATTCGGCAGCTTTCTCGATACCGATTTTCCCTGTATCAATACAAAGATCATACTCATTGCCGTCGCCCCAGCGGGTTGCCGTGCACTGTTCCTGAAATGCAGAACGCTTTTCATCTACTTCCCGCAATGTCTCCGCAGCCTCTTTTTCAGATACGTGGTCGCGCTCCTGGATTCTCTTTTTCCGTATGTCCGGATCGGCGTGGAGATAAACGGACACACAGTCCGGGTCATCCTTGTAGATTATGTTTGCGCATCTGCCGATGATAATACAGGATTCCTGCTCCGTGACATCCTTTACAAAACGGATATATCGTTCACGCGGATTTTTGGAACCGTAGCTCATGACAAGACTGTAAAGAAAACTGTCGATCGGTTTCTCGTTCAGAAAATTTGCGTTTTCATCATAGACGTTTCTTCTTTTAGACTCTTCGATAAATCTTTTTTTGTCAAAAATCTCCATACCCAGTTTTTCAGACAGAATGTCGGCGACTTTGTGCCCGCCGCTTCCACACTGTCTTGCGATTGTTATTTTCATGCTTATTGACCTGCCTTTCTCATTTTATAATAAATTAAAAATAAAAATCTGTTGCAATGATAGTGCCGCCGATCAGGAACCGGAGAATCCATATCGTGTAGTAATCTTTTGCGATATCTTCCGGGCAGAACATCTTCTTCGGCTTTTTCGGATGGTAGAAAATTTCACATTCTGCGCTTTTGGCTTCCGCATGCAGCTTCTTATTGTACGGATAGATGCTATGCACGTTGGTATAATCCGTGCCGTCCACCTCATAGGCATAATAGTACTGCTCCGTGGTGTACGTGGAGTGATCCGCGTCGGTGGTTATTGATTCGTGAAATGTTCTTGTCGCTTTTGTCTGCCGGTAGTTTGTCTTGCGAAGCCAGGGGGTGCCCAGCTGGCAGTAGAGAACAAATACCACAAACGAAACCGGAACCGGGACGTTCAGGGAACTGCCCCCGATTAAAAAAAGAAAGCCGAGCAGCAGACCTCTTAGAATTCCCCACATTGGTCTCCAATATACCGAAATCATAATAAGGATGATGAGCAGAAATAAAACCATGGTACCACACTCCTTGTTCATTTGGTGGTTATAGTATAGCATTTTTAGCGCAAGGAAACATGATTTTTTCAAACTGTGTCGAAAAAAATAGAGGAAATCCACTCCGGACGCAGAATTATATATATGGAGTCACTGCGTAGTGCGTGACGAAAAAGAGGAGATAATACATGTCGATACGGGAAGAAATAGAGAGAATGGAGTGCGAGACCTTAAGTCCGTACGCCACGCTCAGCATTCATTCTAAGGGCAGAGATGTGTATGAGGAGCCGTGTGATATCAGACCGGTATTTCAGCGTGACAGAGACCGCATCCTGCACAGCAAGGCGTTCCGGCGTCTTAAGAACAAAACGCAGGTGTTCCTGACACCGAAGGGCGATCATTACCGGACGAGACTGTCCCATACACTTGAGGTATCGCAGAATGCCAGAACGATCGCAAAGGCACTGCGTCTCAATGAGGATCTGGTCGAGGCGATCGCGCTCGGACACGATATCGGGCATACGCCGTTTGGACATGCCGGCGAGTTCGTGTTAAACGGGCTCTGCGAGAATGGATTCCGGCACAACGAACAGAGTGTGCGTATCGTGGAGAAGCTGGAGAAGGATGGAAAAGGGTTGAATCTCACATGGGAAGTGCGGGACGGTATTTTGAACCATCAGTCCAGACTGATGCCGCATACGCTCGAGGGAAAGATTGTGCGTTTTTCGGATAAGATAGCCTATATCAACCACGATATTGACGATGCGATCCGCGCGCTGGTCTTAACGGAGGATGATATTCCGCTTGAACTCAGAAAGACCCTTGGTTTTTCCACCAAGCAGCGCCTCAATACGCTGATACATAATATTATCATGAACAGCAGGGAGAAGGATGACATCATGATGTCGCCGGAGATCGAGGAGGCGATGATCGATCTGCGCAAGTTCATGTTTGAGAACGTCTACAAGAACCCTGTGGCAAAGGGAGAGGAAGTCAAGGCGAAGGCGATGATCGAGCAGCTCTTTTACTTTTACAAGGAGCATCTGGATCAGCTCCCGGCAAAATATCTGCGCATGATGGACGAGGGCGAGAGCGCGGAGCGCGTGGTCGCGGACTACATCGCAGGAATGACGGACCAGTATGCCATCACCAAGTTTTCGGAGTACTTTCTCCCCCAGGCCTGGCAGGTGGACGGCTATTAAGTTCTTGAAAAAGCCTGGGGGTTTCCAGGCCTGGCAGGTAGACGGCTATTAAGCTTTTGGAAAAGCCTGGGAACAGCTACTGGAATGGAAATAAAAAGCGGAAAGAAAGGAGCGGAAGATGCCGCGTTATTCGGATGAATTGATAGAAGAAGTGCGTTCGCGCAACGATATCGTGGACGTCATTTCGCAGTATGTGCGGCTGTCAAAAAAGGGCAGTACCTACTTCGGGCTGTGCCCTTTCCATAATGAGAAGACCGGTTCTTTTTCGGTCTCTCCCAATAAACAGATGTACTATTGTTTTGGCTGCCACGCGGGAGGCAATGTTTTTACATTCCTGATGCAGTACGAGAATTACACGTTCGGGGAAGCGATGGAAGCGCTTGCCGAGCGGGCGGGCGTCGACCTCCCGAAGCAGGAATATACGGCAGCGCAGCGGCAGGAGGCGGACCGGCGGGCGCGTCTTTTGGAGATCAACAAGGAGGCGGCAAAGTATTTTTTCGTGCTGCTTCGCGGGGAGCGCGGAAAACGTGCGCTTGATTATTTTAAAAAGAGGGCGTTGTCCGATGAGACGATCCACAAGTTCGGGCTGGGATATTCGGATCAGTACAGCGATGATCTGTACCGGTATCTGCGGTCGAAGGGCTATGACGACGAGATCTTAAAGGATTCCGGTCTTGTCACGATCGATGAGGTGCGGGGCGGACATGATAAGTTCTGGAACCGTGCCATGTTTCCGATCATGGATGTGCACAATAAGGTGATCGGATTTGGCGGGCGCGTCATGGGAGATGGAGAGCCAAAGTATCTCAATTCCCCCGAGACGAAGATTTTCGACAAGAGCCGCAATCTTTACGGACTCAATTTCGCACGGGCGACAAAAAAGCCGCAGCTGCTCTTGTGCGAGGGATATATGGATGTGATTGCACTGCACCAGGCAGGATTTGACAATGCCGTGGCATCGCTCGGTACGGCGCTCACAAGCGGTCATGCCAATCTGCTCAAGCGCTATACCAAGGAAGTCTATCTGACGTATGACAGCGACGGGGCGGGGATCAAGGCGGCGCTCAGGGCCATCCCGATTTTAAAAGAAGTCGGAATCACGACCAAGATCATCAACATGAAGCCGTATAAGGATCCCGATGAGTTTATCAAGGCGCTTGGCGCGGAGGCGTATCAGGAGCGCATCGACCAGGCGGAGAACAGTTTTCTGTTTGAGGTGCGCATGGAAGAGCAGCAGCACGACATGCACGATCCGGAGGGCAAGACGGCCTTTTACAATGCGGTCGCGAAGATGCTTTGCGGATTTACGGAGAAGTTAGAGCGCGATAATTATATCGAGGCGGTTGCAGCCAAATACATGATCTCGCCGGACGATTTGAGAAGGCTGGTCAACCAGCAGGGATTAAAGGCCGGACTTGCCGGAGGAGGCAGGGCGCCGCAGAGCGTCGCGGACGCACAGGACGGTGCGCGCACAGAATACAAAAAGAGTGCGAAAAAGCGCGAGGACGGCATGGTGCAGTCGCAGAAGCTTCTGCTGACGTGGCTGACGAACAGTCCGGCGTTGTTTCCAAAGGTGCAAAGATATGTTGGTGCAGATGATTTTACGGACCCGATCTGCCACAGTGTGGCAAAAATGCTGTTTGAACAGTATGAGAAGGACGGGACAGTCAATCCTGCGCGGATCATCAGCACCTACGAGGATGAGGAGCAGCAGCGGGAGGCAGCGGGAATCTTAAACGCGACAATCCACCGGGTGGATACCAGGGAGGAACGCGAAAAAGCGCTGCGCGAGACCGTGATCCGCGTGCGGGAGAACAGCATCAATCATAAGCTGGCAAACACGTTTGACGTTCAGGAGATGGCGGCTCTGGCAAAAGAAAAGAATGAGCTGCCGGGAACGGTTCATATTCCGCTGGAGGAATGAGAGCGGGCAAAGAAGCAGGAATGTGGATGAAAATCTGCATTTAAGGACAAAATAGTAACGAACTATGAGAGGATGAAGCGAAAATGGCAAAAAAGAAAGAAAACACCGACAATAAGGAAGTTCTGGGAGAAAACAAGGAGAACTCTGCTGCGAAAACTGCCGATGCGGGAGCAGAGAACGGGGTGGCAAGCGCCCAGGAGAAGTTCCAGATAAAGTTAAGAGAACTGCTTGCGCTGGCAAAAAAGAAGAAAAACATGCTGGAGTATCAGGAGATCAGCGACTTCTTTTCCGACATGCAGCTGGATGCAGAGCAGTTTGAGAAGATTCTTGATTTCCTTGAGGCAAACAACATCGACGTGCTTCGTATTACGGATGACGACGTTGACGATGAGATGCTTCTTGACGTCGATGATGAGGATGAGATTGAGGTCGAGAAGATTGATCTTTCCGTTCCGGACGGTGTCTCCATTGAAGATCCGGTGCGTATGTATTTAAAAGAGATCGGAAAAGTGCCGCTTCTGTCCGCGGAGGAGGAGATTGAGCTGGCAAAGCGTATGGAGCTCGGCGATCAGGAGGCGAAAAAGAGACTGGCAGAGGCCAATCTTCGTCTGGTTGTCAGCATTGCAAAGCGCTATGTCGGTCGTGGAATGTTGTTTCTGGATCTGATTCAGGAGGGAAATTTAGGACTGATCAAGGCGGTGGAAAAGTTTGATTACCGCAAGGGATATAAGTTCTCCACCTACGCGACATGGTGGATCCGTCAGGCAATCACGAGAGCCATTGCAGATCAGGCGAGAACCATCCGTATTCCGGTGCATATGGTCGAGACGATCAACAAGCTGATCCGTGTCAGCAGACAGTTATTGCAGGAGCTGGGACGCGAACCTACTCCGGAGGAGATCGCTGCGGAGATGAACATGCCGGTGGAGCGTGTGCGTGAGATCTTAAAGATTTCGCAGGAGCCGGTATCCTTAGAGACTCCGATCGGTGAGGAGGAGGACAGCCATCTCGGTGATTTTATCCAGGACGACAACGTTCCGGTACCGGCGGATGCAGCGGCATTTACCCTGTTAAAAGAACAGTTGGAGGAAGTGCTCGGAACGCTGACAGAGCGTGAGCAGAAGGTGCTGACACTGCGTTTTGGACTGGAGGACGGACGTGCGAGGACACTTGAGGAAGTCGGAAAAGAGTTCAATGTCACACGTGAGCGTATCCGTCAGATCGAGGCGAAGGCGCTGCGCAAGCTGCGTCATCCGAGCAGAAGCCGCAAATTAAAGGATTATCTGGAGTAATCTATGGTAAAAATATCAGAACGTTTAAGAACGGCGGCAGGACTCATCGGAGAGGGAGAGCGGCTGGCGGATGTGGGAACCGATCACGGGTATGTACCGATTTATCTGGTGGAACGAAAGCGCATCCCCAGTGCGATTGCGATGGATATCCGGACGGGACCGCTGGAGCGTGCCAGGGAACACATCCGGATGTACGGCATGGAAGATTACATACAGACCCGTCTGTCGGACGGCGTTGCGGCGCTAAAGCCGGGTGAGGCGGACACCATCCTGATTGCGGGGATGGGCGGCGGACTGGTCAAACATATTCTGGAGAGCGGGAGAGTCATCTGTGAGCAGGCACACGGGCTGGTTTTGCAGCCGCAGTCAGAGCTTCCGAAGGTGCGGCGTTTTCTGATGGAGAACGGTTATGTCACAGAGAGGGAAGAGATGGTCATGGAGGATGGGAAATATTACCCCATGATGCGCGTTCACTTTGATGCTTCCGCAGTCTCTCATGCGGACAGCTTTACAGAAGAGCAGGAACTGGAATTCCGCTATGGAAAGCAGCTTCTTACAGAAAAACATCCGGTGCTTCTGGCGTATCTTCGCTGGGAAGTGCAGATCCAGCAGGATATTTTAACACAGTTATCCGGTCAGCCGGCGACGGAGCAGATTGCCGCCCGGATCGACGATGTAAAACAGATCCTCGCGCAGAATGCCAGGGCGCTTGCGTATTATGAATGAAAAAAGCCTTGAAGAAAAGGCAGAGGGGGAGAGATTTGTATGGGGAAAGATATGGTCAGCTTGACGATTGAAGGGGAAGTAAGACAATATCCGGCGGGAACCAGTTTTCTTGCAATTTCGCAGGAATATCAGGAAAAATATCCGGATGACATCGTGCTTGTGGTGTATAATAACCGGTTGCGGGAATTAAATAAGACGGCACAGCGGGACGGAATGCTTTCGTTTGTGACGACGGCCGATAAGACGGGAAAAAAGACATACCGCAGAAGCGTCACGCTTCTGATGCAGAAGGCGGTCTACAATCTCTGGGGAAGTGAACATATCAGCGTCCGTGTGCTTTATTCCATCGGCCAGGGATATTACTGTGAGCTGCGTGAAAAGGCGGACGGACAGGAGCGCGTGATTGCGGTGGACGAAGCACGCGCCATAGCGCTGAAAAAGGAGATGTACCGTCTTGTAACGGAGGATATCGAGATTGAGAAGCGCAGCATGAACACAGATGATGCGATTGCACTGTTCCATGACCTCGGGATGGAGGATAAGGAAAAGCTTTTTAAATACCGCCGCAGCTCCAGGGTCAATATCTATGTACTTGATCACTATAAGGACTATTTTTACGGATTCATGGTGCCGTCTACGGGTTATCTCCGCTACTACGATATTGTGACGTATGAGGATGGATTTGTACTTCTGTTCCCGAATGAGAATACAAGAGAAGTGGCAGAGTTTGCACCTTCCGGGAAGCTGTTCCACACGCTGAAAGCTTCGCGTGAGTGGGGACGCATGTTAGAGATCGGCACGATCGGCGCGCTCAATGACGCGATTGCGGAAGGGCGCATGCAGGACATTATTCTGACACAGGAGGCGCTGTTTGAGGAGCGGATCGGACATCTGGCAGATACGATCGTAAAGTCGGGCGGCAAAAAGTTTATCATGATTGCCGGACCGTCTTCCTCCGGAAAGACCACCTTTTCACACCGCCTTTCCATCCAGCTTGCCGCGAAGGGATTAAAGCCGCATCCGTTCCCTCTCGATGATTATTATGCGAACAGGGACCAGTGCCCGCGCGATGAGAACGGGGAACTCGATCTGGAATGTCTGGAAGCGCTGGATGTGGAGCTGTTTAACCACGACATGAATGAACTACTTGCGGGCAAGCGCGTCAATCTGCCGGTCTTCAATTTTAAGACCGGCAAGCGGGAATACAAGGACCGCTACATGCAGCTTGGAAAAGAGGATGTACTGGTCATCGAGGGAATCCACGGACTCAACGACAGGCTGTCCTACTCTCTCCCGGTGGAGAGCAAGTTCAAAATCTACATCAGTGCGCTGACCCAGCTCAACATCGACGAGCACAACTGCCTGCCAACAACGGACGGCAGAATGATCCGTCGGATTGTGAGAGATGCGCGCACGAGAGGAACTTCCGCAAAGGAGACCATTGCCATGTGGGATTCGGTGCGCCGCGGTGAGGAGCGCTACATTTTCCCGTTCCAGGAGGGGGCGGACGTGATGTTTAACTCGGCACTGATCTATGAACTGGCGGTGTTAAAGATGTATGCCGAGCCGCTGCTGTTTGCCATTGACAAGGATTGTCCGGAATATCTGGAGGCAAAGCGCCTGCTCAAGTTCCTGGATTATTTCCTTCCGATGCCGAGCGACGGTATCAGCCAGAATTCGATTATCCGCGAATTCATCGGCGGTTCCTGCTTCAATGTATAGGATTGCTTTGACATTTTGCGGAAAGCACATTATAATAAGCAATAGTTGCGGTGATAAGTAGAACAAATGATCGCGGCCCAGCATTGCTGGGGTGAGGAAAGTCCGGGCTTCACAGGGCAGGATGCCGGATAACGTCCGGTGGAGGCGACTCCAAGGATAGTGCAACAGAAATATACCGCCGGTTCCGGTAATGCCGGAATCCGGTAAGGGTGGAAGGGCAGTGTAAGAGACTACCGCCGCGCTGGTAACAGAGCGGGCATATGTAAACCCCATCCGAAGCAAGACCGAACAAAAGCGTTGACGCGGCCCGCCAGCTTTAGGTAGGTTGCTTGAGGTGGCTGGCAACAGTCATCCTAGATAGATGATCATTCCGACTGTGGCTTGCCACGGTTTAGACATAACCCGGCTTATCGTTCTGCTTATCATTGTCACATAGAAGTATCTGAGAGTCGCGCAGCGGCTCTTTTTATTTCATAGGGAATACCGTGATACATTAATGTGTGAAAGTAGAACCTTCCTAGAAATAAAAAACGCTCTGCGGGGATGCATTGCATTTCCCTATGAAGCAATAAGAAGGAGTTTTTCTATGAACGGCATAAAACTTTTTAATGATCTTATGGAATATGCGGATGGCAAAGGTGCATCGGATGTACACCTTGTCCCGGGAAGAACGGCGATGCTTCGGATTGACGGAGAACTGACTGCCGCAGGGCAGGAGGACGCCGCAGAATGGCAGGATGCGGATCTTACAGAGGTGACGGAGCAGATCTTGTCCGGGGATCAGCTGGAAGAGTACCGCACGAAAGGCGCGCTGGTATGCAGCTATTCATTTTCCAAAGCGCTGCGTCTGCGCGTGTCCGTATACAGACAGCAGGGAAGAGATGCCATGTCCGTAAGACTGCATCCGACCGGGGTTCCTGCCCCGGAGAAACTTCTGTTACCGGAGGAGATTACGGAGCTTGTGAAAAACGGGCGCGGGCTGCTTCTTGTCACGGGAGGCAGAGGAAGCGGAGTGACGACGACGGTGGCATCACTTGCCGCACAGATTGCCGCAACACAGTCAAAGGTCATTGTCTCTGTGGAGGATACGACAGAATACATCCTTCCGCAGGGAAGGGGACTGGTTGTGCAGCGGGAGATCGGAGCGGACTGCGCTTCCAGGGAGGAAGCCCTTGCGATGGCGCTGCAGCAGGATGCCGATGTGATCCTTCTGGATGGAATCGGGAATGAGCGGGAGGCCGGGCTTTTGTTTGCAGCAGTCAGGAGAGGGCAGTTTGTGATTCTGGCAGAGAAGGAGGACAGTGTGACGGCGGCATTGCTCCATCTGGTACAGTGCGGCGGGAGCACATCCGGTTCGCAGATCCTTCTGGAAAGTCTGGCGCAGGGACTGGCGGGGGCTATGGCGCAGAAGCTGCTGCGGCGGCAGGATGAAGCCGGGCGCGTGGCTGCCTATGAGGTTCTGGTGGCGGATGCCGGGGTGCGCAGTCTGATTGCGGAGAACCGGATACAGCAGCTGGATACGTCCGCCGGAGCAGAGAAGGAGCGTGGCAGAGTGCAGATGGATGATGCGATTTACAATCTTTATATGAAGAGCTGCATTACGTCCGAGACGGCGATCGCAGGAGCAAAAGATCCGGAGGATATGAGGAGAAAGGTGCGCCTGTTTTGACAGGCAGCCTGAAATCTAATCAAAGTCTAAAATGTTTCTAAAAAGACGATAGGAAGGTTGACAGTCTATTTTGCAGGGCTTAACATGATCTCATGATCCGGAAAGGAAGGAATGGATATGAGAGAAAAACTGCAGCGTTTTATGACTGGACGGTATGGAGCGGATGAGCTTGGGAGAACCTTGAACATCGTGGTATTGGTGAGTCTGGTTGTGTCGATGTTTAGCGGGCTTCTGCCGGTGCTTTCCATTTTTTACTGGTTTGGAATTGCGCTGATGATTTATAATTGTTTCCGTATGTTTTCAAAGAACGTCTCGAAGCGTTACGAGGAGAATCAGCGGTATCTGAGCAGGCGCTACAAAGCAGTTGTGAAGCGGGATCAGTGGAAGAAGCGCTTCGCACAGAGAGATACCTACCGCTTTTTCAAGTGTCCTGGATGCAGGCAGAGAGTGCGGGTGCCGAAGGGAAGAGGCAAAATCTGTATTACCTGCCCGAAGTGCAGGAGAGAATTCATCAGAAGAAGCTGATCTGGCAGGGCAAAGGAGAACTTGGAATGTTCGGTTACATAAATATCAATCAGAAGATCATGACAGAGGAGAACCGGAAGGCATATCAGGCATATTACTGCGGACTGTGCCAGAGACTCAAATCCAACTGTGGTGCAAAAGGACAGATGCTGCTCAACTATGATATGACATTTCTGATCGTTCTTCTGACGGGCTTGTATGAGCTTACGAATGAATCCTCCGAGATTACCTGCGCGCTGCATCCGACCAGGAAGCGGCAGGTGTGGATCAATGAGGCGACAGATTATGCGGCGGATATGAATCTGATTGTAGCCTATCATAATCTGATTGACGACTGGAAGGACGAGAAAGCCTATACGAAGAAGGCGTTTGCAAAGATGCTGGATAAGGACTATGCGCGCGTGATAGAGAAGTATCCGCGCCAGGTTCACGCAGTGGAAGAGTTCATGCGAAAAACAGACGAGGTGGAGGCAAGAGGCGAGACGAACCTTGATGTGGTGGCAGGTCTGACCGGAGAGATGCTGGGTGAGATTTTCTGCTGGAGAGAGGATGAGTGGCAGGAAGAGCTGCGCACACTTGGCTTTTACATGGGAAAGTTCATCTACATTATGGATGCCTATGAGGATTACGATGAGGATCGCAGGAAAAAGGAGTACAATCCACTCGTCTATGCGATGCGGGAGAGTGCGGATGACATGGATACGCTCTGCCGTCTGCTGCTCACGAGCATGATGTCCGAGTGCGCCAAGTCGTTTGAGCGCCTTCCGATTTTATTACATGCGGATATACTGCGGAATGTGCTGTATTCCGGCGTATGGTCAAAATACGAGTATCTTCAGCTGAAAAAACGCAAGGCGGAAGAGAAGAATAAGAAAAAAGCGCGCAAATAGCGAGGTTACACATATATGACAGATCCATATCAGGTGCTCGGCGTATCGCGGGGAGCCTCAGATGAAGAGATAAAAAAGGCATACAGAGCACTCAGCAGAAAATACCATCCAGATGCGAATGTGAACAATCCGAACAGGGATGAGGCTGAGGAGCATTTTAAGGAAGTACAGCAGGCATATGACCAGATCATGAAGGAGAAGCAGCAGGGCGGTGGATACGGTTATGGCGGCGGCTACAGCAGCAATTCCGGCGGTTACAGTTACGCCGGCAGCCATGGATTCGGTCAGAATGAATCGCCGAAGATGCAGGCGGCTGCAAATTATATTGCAAGCAGACACTATGTGGAGGCGTTGAATGTGCTGAACGGAATTCCGTTTGGGGAACGCCGGGCGCGCTGGTACTATTTCAGCGCGATTGCCAATCAGGGCATGGGCAATAACATCAACGCGATGGAACACGCAAAGCGTGCGGTGGAGATGGAGCCGAGCAATATGGAATACCGGCAGTTTTTACAGCATCTTCAGTATGGCGGCACATGGTATACCAGCATGGGAAGTGACTACGACAGACCGTATGCGAGCGCAGGGAACTGGTGCTTAAGCCTGCTCTGTCTGGATCTCCTCTGCAACTGTTGCTGTTTCCGGCCGTTTTAGCGGAAGTTTTCCGCCTGACGGGCGGATATAGATGGAGAGAAATGTGTATTCTATTATAATAGAAGAAAGTGATGCGGGAATCCTCCGGAGGACATGGAACCTTCGGAGGATTTTTTGCTATTTATAAACAAACTATAAAATCACAAATAAAACACAACTTTTATGAAAAATCCTGTTGACAAAGAAATAGGTTGGTGCTATCTTAAGTACGTAAGGTGTTAGCACTCCATAGCAACGAGTGCTAATAAGACAAAAGGAACTGCAGGAAAAGCAGCAGGAGACCAGCGATGGACGAGATGGAATTAGATGAACGTAAAATAAAAATTTTAGATGCGATCATCCGCAATTATCTGGAGACAGGCGAGCCGGTTGGGTCGAGAACCATTTCAAAGTATACAGATCTGAATCTGAGTTCTGCGACTATCCGCAACGAGATGGCAGACCTGGAGGAACTGGGTTATATCCTGCAGCCGCATACTTCCGCAGGACGTATTCCTTCCGATAAGGGGTATCGGTTTTATGTAGATCACCTGATGGAAGAGAAGAACCGTGAGGTAGATGACATGAAGAAGTTCGTCATTGAACACACGGAAAAAGTAGATCAGGTTCTTCAGCAGGTGGCAAAGATGCTGGCGGCAAATACCAACTATGCGACGATGGTGTCGGCACCGAGCTACCACCGCAACAAGGTAAAGTTCATACAGCTTTCCAATGTGAATGAAGAACAGATACTGGCAGTGATTGTCACGGAGGGCAATCTGGTCAAGAACAAGATTATTCCAGTATCCGAGCCGATCGACAATGAGACGATGCTGAAGTTAAATATTCTGCTGAACTCGAATCTCAACGGTCTTGCCTTGCAGGATATCAATCTCGGCACGATCGCCAAGTTGAAGGAGCAGGCGGGAATCCACAGCGACATCATCAGTGATGTGCTGGATACCGTGGCAGAGACGATGGGACAGGATGAGGATATCCGGATCTATACGAGCGGGACAACGAACCTGTTCAAATACCCGGAGTTAAGTGATTCCACAGAAAAAGCGAGTGAACTGATCTCCACATTTGAGGAGAAGCAGCAGCTTGCATCACTTGTTACTGAGAACCTGTTGGAAGATAAGAGCACAGGGATTCAGGTTTATATAGGAAATGAAAGCCCGATTCAGACGATGAAGGACTGCAGCGTGGTTACAGCAACCTATGAATTGGGAGAAGGGATTCGCGGAACCATCGGTATTGTAGGACCGAAGCGAATGGATTATGAGAAAGTCATGGATAACCTGAAGGTATTGAAGAATTCTCTCGATGGAATTTTGGACAGACCAAAAGGGGAGACATAGATGGAGGATTGGAATGGCAGAGAAAAAAGAAGAAATGATGGAAGAAGTATTAGAGGATCTTGAAAAAGATGCCGCAGAGAAGCAGGCAGAAGAGGTAAGCGAGGCGGAGGAGACAGAGACTGAAACAGAAGCAGCTGAATCCGGCGAGCAGGCAGAAGAGACAGAGGAATCTGAGGCAGAGGACGGACAGGAAGCGCCTGCCGATGAGAAGAAGGGATTCTTTAAGAAAAAGAAAGATAAAAAAGACGAACAGATCGAGGAACTGAATGATAAATTAAAACGTCAGATGGCAGAATTCGACAACTTCCGTAAGCGCACAGAGAAAGAAAAAACACAGATGTACGATATGGGAGCAAAAAGTATCATTGAGAAGATCCTTCCAGTGATTGACAATTTTGAGAGAGGACTGGCAGCAGTACCGGAGGAGCAGCGAGAAGATGCGTTTGTCGTCGGGATGGATAAAGTATACAGACAGATGCTTACCGAGCTTGATGCAAGCGGAGTAAAGCCGATCGAGGCAGTCGGTCAGGAATTTGATCCGAACTTCCACAATGCAGTGATGCAGGTGGAAAGCGAGGAGTACGATTCCGGAGTGGTCGCACAGGAGTTACAGAAGGGTTATATGTATAAGGATTCTGTTGTGCGCCACAGCATGGTTGCAGTGGTATCATAGCAGCCGTTTTATCAGTCAGACGTGCCGGCATCGTAAGATGTCCGCGTTAATATAAATGCAGCAAAAGTAACAAATTTGTTTTTAGAATATGATGAGGAGGAATCTATCATGGGAAAAATTATCGGAATTGATTTAGGAACAACAAACAGCTGTGTAGCAGTGATGGAAGGTGGAAAACCTACCGTTATCGCCAACCAGGAAGGCGCAAGAACAACACCGTCTATCGTAGCATTTACGAAGACCGGTGAGAGACTCGTCGGTGAGCCGGCAAAGCGTCAGGCAGTCACCAACGCAGAGAAGACAATCTCTTCCATTAAGAGACATATGGGAACCGATTACAAGGTAGCAATCGATGACAAACAGTATTCTCCGCAGCAGATTTCCGCAATGATTCTGCAGAAGTTAAAGGCAGATGCGGAAGGATACCTCGGAGAGAAAGTAACAGAAGCAGTCATCACGGTTCCGGCTTACTTCAACGACGCACAGCGTCAGGCAACCAAGGATGCAGGTAAGATCGCAGGACTGGATGTAAAGCGTATCATCAACGAGCCGACAGCAGCAGCACTTGCTTACGGTCTTGACAATGAGAAAGAGCAGAAGATCATGGTATACGATCTCGGCGGTGGTACATTCGATGTATCTATTATCGAGATCGGTGATGGTGTCATCGAGGTACTTTCTACAAACGGTGATACACACCTTGGCGGTGATGACTTCGATAACAGAGTGACACAGTGGATGATCGATGAGTTCAAGAAGGCAGAGGGCGTAGACTTATCCACAGATAAGATGGCACTTCAGAGATTAAAGGAAGCAGCTGAGAAGGCAAAGAAAGAGCTTTCTTCCGCAACCACAACCAACATCAACCTTCCGTTCATCACAGCAACTGCTGAGGGACCGAAGCATTTTGATATGAACCTGACCAGAGCAAAGTTCGACGAACTGACACATGATCTGGTAGAGAAGACCGCAATCCCGGTTCAGAATGCAATGAGAGATGCCGGACTGACCAACGCTGATCTGGGTCAGGTATTGTTAGTAGGTGGATCGACACGTATCCCGGCTGTACAGGATAAGGTAAGACAGCTCACAGGCAAAGAGCCGAGCAAATCATTAAACCCGGATGAGTGTGTAGCCATCGGTGCTTCCATTCAGGGTGGTAAGCTTGCAGGCGATGCCGGTGCGGGTGAGATTTTACTTCTGGATGTAACACCGCTGTCACTGTCCATCGAGACCATGGGTGGTATTGCAACAAGACTGATCGAGAGAAATACGACTATCCCGACCAAGAAGAGCCAGATCTTCTCCACCGCAGCAGACAACCAGACCGCTGTAGACATCAACGTTGTACAGGGTGAGAGACAGTTTGCAAGAGATAACAAGTCCCTTGGCCAGTTCCGTCTGGATGGTATCCCGCCAGCACGTCGTGGTGTACCGCAGATCGAGGTTACATTCGATATCGATGCAAACGGTATTGTAAACGTATCCGCAAAGGATCTGGGAACAGGCAAAGAGCAGCATATTACAATCACAGCTGGTTCTAATATGTCTGATGATGAGATCGATAAGGCAGTCAGAGAGGCAGCTGAGTACGAGGCACAGGATAAGAAGAGAAAAGAAGCAATCGATGCAAGAAATGATGCAGATTCCTTCGTATTCCAGACACAGCAGGCACTGGATCAGGTTGGCGCAAACCTGGATGCAGCCGATAAGTCGGAAGTAGAGAACGACATGAATGCAGTGAAGTCATTCCTGGATGCACATCAGAATGCAGAAGAGATGACAGAGGCGGATGTGACAGAGTTAAAATCCTTGCAGGAGAAGCTGACACAGAGTGCACAGAAGGTATTTGCAAAGATGTATGAGCAGACACAGGCAGCACAGGGTGCAGCAGGCGCAGGTCCTGATATGGGCAATATGGGCGGTGCAGGAAGCACAGGAAGCACAGGCGCTGCAAACGACGATGTTGTAGATGCGGACTTCAAGGAAGTATAATCTGACAGAAGTTGCGGCATTTACAAAGAAGCCAGAGTGTGTTACGATATTTCAACGCAGTGTATAAAACATGGGGTTTCTGGATGGTGACATCTGGAAACCCCGTGTGCAGTAGAGAGGAATAGAGGAAAAGTTATGGCGGATAAGAGAGATTATTATGAGGTCTTGGGCGTAAGCAAGACCGCATCGGACGATGAGATCAAGAAAGCATTCCGTACTCTTGCCAAAAAGTATCATCCCGACATGCACCCTGGGGATAAAGAGTGTGAAGAAAAGTTCAAGGAAGCACAGGAAGCCTATGCAGTGCTTTCCGATGCAGAGAAGAGAAAGCAGTACGATCAGTTTGGTCATGCGGCATTTGACGGCACCGGCGGCGGAGCAGGTGGATTCGATTTCTCCGGCATGGATATGGGAGATATCTTCGGCGATCTTTTCGGCGATTTCTTTGGCGGTGGTTCCAGAAGAAGAACAAATGATGGTCCTATGAAGGGCTCCAACTTAAGAACCAGTGTCCGCATCACATTTGAGGAGGCAATCTTCGGATGTGAGAAAGAGATTGAGATGGTGTTAAAGGATGAGTGCCATACCTGCCATGGAACAGGTGCAAAGCCGGGGACAACGCCGGAGACCTGTCCGAAGTGTGGCGGTAAGGGAAAGGTTGTATTTACACAGCAGTCTTTCTTTGGCACGGTGCAGAATGTGCAGACCTGTCCGGACTGTGGCGGTTCCGGAAAGATCATCAAAGACAAGTGCCCGGATTGCCGGGGTACCGGATACATTGCAAGCAAGAAAAAGATTCAGGTGTCGATTCCGGCAGGTATCGACAACGGACAGAGCGTCCGTATCCGGGAGAAGGGCGAGCCGGGAATCAACGGCGGACCGAGAGGCGATCTGCTCGTAGAGGTTGTCGTATCGAGACATCCGACCCTGCAGCGGCAGGATATGAATATTTATTCCACCGCACAGATTTCCTTTGCCCAGGCAGCACTTGGCGGAGAGATCCGTATTCATACGGTGGACGGAGATGTGCTGTATGAAGTGAAGCCTGGAACACAGACGAACACAAGAATTCGTCTGAAAGGAAAAGGTGTGCCGTCGCTCCGCAACAAATCGGTTCGCGGCGATCACTATGTGGATCTGGTGGTACAGACGCCGACCGGGCTTTCCGCAGACGCAAAGGAGGCGTTACGTCAGTTTGATGCGCTGACGGGTGATTCCTTAAACCGAACCGGCGCCCAGGACGGGGCAGGTTCTTCCGATAAGCAGGAGAAGCCTAAGAAAAAGAAGGGATTCATGGATAAGATCAAAGAATCCCTGGACGATATTTAAATCAAATTATAAAAAACAAAGGGTGTAAAGTCTTTATTGAGAGATTGAGACGTTACACCCTTTTTCTTTGATAAGATTTTATTCCGGATAGATGAGATGCGCTGCATCAATGTGATACAGAGTATTCTCCAGATAACGATTCGCAAGATAATTCGCCATGCCAAGATTCATATCCAGATAGTTTCCGCAGTCCTTTGGTGCGGCACCAGGTACATCGCCCCGAAAATCCCGGATAAATTCAAACATTTCAATCATTAACGGAACGATGTCCTTCGACTCGTAATCCCCGGCAAGGAGAAGATAGAAGCCGGTGCGGCATCCCATTGGTCCAAAGTAGACGGTCTTATCGGAGAAGTCCTTGTGATTCCGCAGGAAGGTAGCACCCAGATGCTCGATCGTGTGCACTTCTGCCGTGTTCATGACCGGTTCGTCGTTCGGTGAGGTCATGCGAAGATCGAATGTAGTGATGACTTCCGCTCCGACATGATCCTTTCTGGACACATAGACACCCGGCTGTAATTTGATGTGGTCTATGGTAAAGCTGGCAATTTTTTCCATATAAAAATCCTCCTGTCTGTATCTACTAAAACCTTAAAACAGAAAGCGGTATCCGTCAAGAAAAAAATACGTCCCTTGACATCGGGAAGTTTAACAACGTATAGTAGATACAACAGAAATGAGAATGTGCTAGAAGAAAAGACAGAAATGAGGAAAACATGCCAAATTACGATTTCAAAAAACAGCCGGTGCTTCTGATTCAGGGAGCGATGGACACGGAGACGGAGTATCTGATCGGACAGCTTGACGAACCGGAGGAGATAACCTGCGGCAACTGGAAATTCTATACGGGATTCCTGGGGAAGCACGCGGAGCCGGTCGTTATCTCGCGCACCTATCAGGGGATGGTGAATGCGGCGGCGGCAACCGCCATTGCCATGACACAGTTCTGCCTGTGGGCGGTGATTAACCTGGGGATTGGCGGAGGTCATGATGCGCGATTCCATCGGGGAGACATCGTGGTGGGGGAGCGCGTGGTTCCGATGGGAGCCATGATCCGGAAATACGCGCCCGAGGGAGCCGGAATCGATGAGTGTGATTTTGAGCCGCTGCCGATTGAAATTTTCGATAAAACACTTGGACAGACAAGGAAAGTACTCGATTTCCCGTGTGATGAGAGGCTTGGGGATGCGGCGATGAAGGTACAGACGGATGTTTATGTGGGCAGAGGAGTGATCGGCTCGGCGGATGAGTGGAACAACCAGCTGGACCGGATCGCACTGCTAAGAGAGCGGTATAAGACTGCGGTAGAAGATATGGAATCCGCAGCTCCGGCAGAGCTTTGCCTGGCGTATGGCATACCGTTTCTGGGAATCCGCATTATCTCCAACTCGATCGTTACGGGAGAGAGCTTTGAGGAAGCGGTAGGCGTGGATGTGCAGAAATTTGCGGTATCCTTTGTGGAGCGGCTGCATGGTATGAGGGAGGAACAAGAGTGACCGGAAGATACAGACGCGTGGCGGCGCTGATCTGCTTTGTTTGCTGTGTGCTGTGCAGTACCTTGAGCGTGACGGCGGCAGTGGCGGATCAGGAGAAAAGGCATGTAATCAAAGTCGGGTATATCGATTACGACGGATTTATCACTGAAGAAAAGGACGGAACCTACACGGGCTACGGTGTGGAATACCTGCGCAAAATTGCAGAATATACCGGCTGGGAGTATGAATTCGAGTATGACAGCTGGGATCAGCAGTTAAAAAAACTTGAGACCGGTGAGATCGATATGATCTGCCAGGCGCAGCGAACAAAAGAGCGGGAGAAGCAGTATCTTTTTTCGGACTATGCCATCGGGGCGGAGACGAGTGTTCTGTACGTGAGTAAAGAGAACGATATTTACTACTACAATGACTATGCCGCCTATAACGGCATGCGCGTAGGTATGCTTAGGGACAGCTTCCAGAATCAGGAATTCAGGGACTATGCCGCCGAAAAGGGATTTTCCTACGAGGAGAGCATCTATGACACGCAGGAGGCATGTTTTGGTGCGCTCGATCGCGGCGAGATTGACGCGGTTGCCATGGGAAGTCTTGCACTCAAGACGGATTACAAGATCATCTGCCGCTTCGGTTCCGATCCGTTCTATATTATGACTGGGAGGCAGAACAAGGAACTGCTTGCCGAGGTAAACGAGGCGCTCGGGCAGATTGCCGAGGCAGGAGCTTCGTTTCAGACGGATCTCTATCAGAAATATTACGGGGAGAAGGAGGCGGAGGGAGAGGTCGTCTTTACCAGAGAGGAAGCAGAATACATTCAAGGGTCAGGTGTGATTACGGTGGCGTTTATTGCTTCAAGAGCACCGTTGTCCTACCGGAACGCGGAAGGAAATATCGACGGTATTACAGTTGACATTCTGGATCTGCTGTCAGAGCGCAGCGGTCTGACATTTCAGTATGTGATGATGCCGCAGGGGATGCGCACGGCGGACTATCTCTCAAAATATCCGGACAGTCTGGTTGCAGGGGTGCTCTCGGACAATCCTGATTTCCAGAAGGAGCCCTATATTCTGACGGACAGCTTTTATACGGATGACGTCGCACTGGTCGGAAGAAACGGACAGGAATATGATGTGGATGCGGACGATGTTTCATACCGTCTGGCAATTCCGGCAAGCTATGTCGGGCTGGAACATTATATCCAGATGAATGCACCACAGTTTGAGATCTGTGAGGAGAAGAACTTAGAAGACTGTCTGGCCATGGTTTTGGACGGAAAAGCAGATTTTGCGGCGCAGAATGTCAGCGTGCTGACGCCGTATCTGGCAAATCCCTATTATGAGGAACTTACTGCTGTCCCGACTTTTTTTATGGAGGAAAATACGGGAATCGTCGGGTTGGACAGCGAGGAACACCGCATGCTGATAAAGATTTTGAACAAGTGCATTGGGATGATATCAGAAAAAGAGATTGCCCAGTTTAAGGTGGATCACACGCTGGCAACCGCCTATGAGCCGACACTCTCCGATATGGTGTACAAGTTTCGTTATCCGATAGCCGTGATCGGCATCCTTCTGCTGCAGATTGTCGCATGGATGGTTGCATTTGAACTTTTGAGACGCAGAAATTACCACAAGCTGGAAGAGAAAAACGAGCAGCTCGCTGTGGCGGTGGCACAGGCCAACAGTGCCAATGAGGCAAAGGGACAGTTCCTTGCGCGGATGAGCCATGAGATTCGTACGCCGATCAATGCCATTGTGGGGCTGACTGAGATCGCAAGACACCGCAGCGATGAAGGGGGAGGGGTAGAAGAGTGTCTGGATAAGATCGATACCTCATCCAAAGTGCTGCTTGCGATTGTAAATGACGTACTTGATATGTCTGCGATCGAGAGCAACAGGATTAAAATTGCGCAGGCACCGTTTTCCTTAAAAGAGGTGTTGGATTCAATTTCAGCAGTATATGGAACGCAGTGTGAGCAGAAAAAGATTGCCTTTACCGTGGAGATGGACGAGGTACAGGTGGAGCAGGTCCAAGGCGATGTGCTGCGCCTCAATCAGGTATTGCTGAATCTGATTTCCAACGCCTATAAGTTTACGCCAGAGGGCGGGAGTATCCGCGTGACGGTCAGCGAACTGCCAATGCAGCAGGAACAGTTCTTCTATAAATTTGTGGTGACGGATACCGGCGAGGGAATGAGCGAGGAAATGCAGGAGCGGCTGTTCCTGCCGTTTGAGCAGGAGGAGGCCGAGACGGCACAGCATCACGGCGGAAGCGGACTCGGACTTTCTATCGCCAAAAATCTGGTGGAACTGATGGGTGGATCGATCTCCTGCCAGTCGAAGAAGGGTGTCGGAACAACCTTTACAGTATCCCTGCCGCTGGCACACGCAGTGGATGAGAAAAAGCAAAAAGCAGAAGAGACGGGGGAAGGTGAAGCAGAAGAAGAAGAAGATGCGTCAGAGTCTTATGATTTTGGCGGCAGACGGATTCTTCTTGCGGAAGATACCGAGATGAACGCGGAGATTGTCACGGAGCTGCTGGAGCTTGTGAACATGCATGTGGATCATGCGTGGAACGGTGAGGAAGCAGTGGAGCGGTATATGGAATCAGCACCGGGAACCTATATGGCAGTCCTGATGGATGTCCAGATGCCGGGAATGAATGGCTATGAAGCGGCGAAAGCGATCCGCGCACAGAAGAGCAGCCGCCCGGATGCCGGGGAGATACCGATCTATGCAATGACTGCAAATGCATACACCGAGGACATCAGTGCGGCGTTGAATGCGGGAATGAACGGACATATTGCAAAGCCGGTGGATACCGCCGCGTTGTATCGTCTTTTGAAGAAGAGCATGGAGGAAACGGGATGAGAGAGAAGATTTGCACATTTTCCGGGATACATATATCACCGGCAGATCCTAGACCGGAAGAAATCTGTATCGAGGATATTGCACATGCGCTGTCGTTAATGACACGTGCCAACGGGCATTTTCCGGTATTTTATTCTGTTGCGCAGCATAGCCTGGACTGTGCTGCAATGGCGCAGGCCGAAGGGCGCAGCAGCAGGGAGGTTCTGGCGTGTCTGCTGCACGATGCGAGCGAGGCATATCTGTCGGATATCACCAGGCCGGTGAAGGGCTGTCTGCCCGAATACCGCAGGATTGAGCAGGTGCTTCAGGAGATGATCTATGAAAAATACCTGATTGCGCCGCCGACGGAGCGGGAGCGCGAGATTGTAAAGCGCATGGATGATACCTGCCTGTATTATGAATTTGAACATTTCACGGGAGAAAAATTATTTGATGTGGCACCGCAGGCGGCGGTGCTGCCGGAATACCGGGAGTGTCCGATGCGGGAAGTGGAAAAAAAGTTCCTGGCACTGTTTGAGAAACTGATGGCGCAAACAGTGCAGGAAGATGGCGTGCGTACGGATCAGTAGTTGCTTAAGATCAGTCTGCGCCGGAAAGAAGTGTCCAGCTGGTCGATGGTGCGTCTTGCCTGCCCGTAGCGGTTGCGGTTCGTGCGGATCACATAGATCTGGTGTGCACCGCGGTATTTTTCCCGAAGAAAAAACGGAACCTTGATCCAGCCTCGGGTAAAGGGGATCTGGTTCTCAATCAGAAGCTGTGCCGCCTGATTGCTGATGCGTTCATTGGTGGTGCGGCACAGCTCCACGTCTTTGTCAATCTGGTGAATATCACCTAAAATCTTTCCTTTTGTCATAAAAACTCCTCCTTCATGCTTAACGAATCCTGATCTGAATCTGCTTCCCGAGACTGTCGGCAACCTTAATCAGAAAATCAAGGCTGGGATTGTAACGGCCGCTCTCAAAACGGGATATATTGGATTTCTTGGTGCCTACGCGCTCTGCGAGCACCTCCTGCGTCACATTCTGCGCCTTGCGCGCGCTCTTTAGCTGTTCCACGACCTCATAGCGCGGGGTAAGCGGGCTTTGTTCCTTCATGAATCCCTCAATTCTCCTGAAAAATACAGGTGTTCCGTAAAAAATCGTCTGCTATAAAGTTATCATATATGATAACTTTTGTCAATGGAATAAGGGAGGGGGTGAGGTGTGAAAAGTGAAAAATGTGGTTGCAATATGAAGGAGGGTATGATATGATAAATCGTGCGTGAGCGAGACGGAGAGATCCGATCGCAAGACTGCCGGCGTGGCGGAATGGCAGACGCATCAGACTCAAAATCTGACGGGGGCAACCTCGTGCCGGTTCAAGTCCGGCCGCCGGCATTATATTGAAAAGAGCATACAAAAGGAGCTGTGAATATCATTCACAGCTCCTTTTGTATGCTGGATCCGCAGCGCATGTTCAAGAACTTAAAATGCGTACGGCATAAATGCGTGTACGGTGTATGTCAGTGCCTGTCCGCGGCGGTTATGCCTGGACAGGAATCTTTTTATCGGAATAGAGGATATGGTTGATCAGCCATCCCAGCAGAAATTCGATCAGGCTCTCCATATATTTTTGCGGATTTTCGTCCAGCTCGATCAGGTTGATGCTCTCAAGTCTGGCGACGAAGGAAGCGTGCGCATTTTTCTGTGCGGCAAGCCCCTCATAACCGATCTTCTCCATGTAAGCCTCTTCGTCGGCAAAGTGGGTTACGGTATAATCCGTGAGTTCGTGGATGATAGATAAAAGCTCATCGTAGCACGTAATGACGTCGTTGGATTTTACCAGCTGATAGGCGCGCTCCACGATGCAAAAGAGCTGCTGATGCTCCAAATCAACTATTTCAATGCCGGTCAGATAATCGTCTGTGAATTCACACGGGTTGTCGCGGATCATCCATTCCTCTAACGGCGGCAGCTTGCCGATCATGATGTCGCTTCCGAGAATATGGTGATACAGCCATTTGGCAAGGAAATTCAAAAGATCGGTGACAACCTGCTGCTGCTTTCCGGGGTCATCGATGTCTGCAAAGGAAAAATCGCGGATTTTGTCGCGGAAAAGAGAGTGCTGCATGCGCTGACGGATCAGCTCCGGATCGCGGATCTGCTCCATGTAAGCCTCCTCATGTGCAAAATGGGTATTGGCATACTGCGTCAGCTCCTCCAGCAGATGGGTGATCTGGGTGCAGCGGTCGTTGGAATCGGTATGGTTGAGTATGTCCATAGCCTGATTGATCAATGAGAACAGACGGCGGTGCTCGTCGTCCAGCTCCTTGATCCCGATCAGGCAGTCATCTGTAAATTGGAACATGGTTTTATCCTCCGTGAAATCATGTGTTGTAAAAGATAGTTTTCTGTGTGCTTATTATAGCATCGTCACACGAAAAAAGCTACTTTTGCAATCCAGGTTTTTTCTCTCCCAGAATAAAATAATCAATCATGCGGTTGATGGTATTCTGCTGTGTCTGAATAATTTTTTTGAAATTATCGTTTTCTTTTGCTAAGCGGTCCAATTCGAGATTCTCGTTCATAACAGCCACCTTTTCCATAAATTTATCATACAAGTGTAAGCATAGTCGAAGAACTTTCGGATGTCAATGAAAGTTGTTTGAATTGTGTGAATCAAAGCGGTCTATTAACAAGATGTGTCAAAAAATGAGTCATATTCGACAAAGTATGTGGAAAACTGGAAGAACATACGGAAGTGCTTTTGTGAATTTTTTGCGAATTAAATAGGAAAAACAAATGCAGTGTGCTAAAATAAGAACCAAAATAATATGAGGCAGTTAAAATGAGTCAGAAAAAAACTTTATCAAAATATACAAAGTATGTGATGTGGGGAACTGTGGCATTGATTCCTCCCGCCGCATTTTTTTATTTGCTGGAATTTTACACACACAATCCGTTTGCGGAGGTACGACCATGGGCGCAGCTTTTTAACATTGTATTGTTTGAACTGCTCGCGGGGATTTTTTTGTGCATCACCGGACGGCTTCGGACGGCATACCGGATCGAGGGTACCGCGGCGCTGGTATTCGGGCTTGCCAATGCCTATGTGGTGCGTTTCCGCACCAACCCGCTGGTACCGTGGGACATTCTGTCCTGGAGGACGGCGGTAAGTGTGTCCGGCAATTATGACTTTACACCGGATACGCGTATGATCGTTGTGACAATTCTGTTTCTGGCGCTGATCATTGGATTGCAGCCGGTGAAGTTTAAAATTGGCAGACCCGGATTTTTTAAGCGGTGCCTGCCGGGCGTGGTGCTTGGCGCGGTGCTTGTGATGTTTGCGGGAACCTTGCAGCAGGAGAATTTCCAGAACGAGCACAGGCTTTACAATAAGCTGTTTACACCCGTCTTTATGACACAGGTGGACGGAATACCGGTTACTTTTGTGATGAACCTTGCGTATATGTCGATTGAGAAACCGCAGAAATACAGTGTGGGCGAGGCAAAGGAATTTTTAAAAAAATACGAGGAACCGCAGGAGACGGAGGAGTCGATCGATACAATCCTGGAGGAAGAGGGAAAAGATACCTCGGATGACACTTCGCAGAGCGGTGCAGATACCGGGATGCCGAATATCATTGTCGTGATGAATGAGTCGTTTTCGGATCTGTCCGTGTTAGGAGATTTTAAGACCAATGAGGACTATATGCCGTTTCTGCACAGCCTGCAGCAGGGGGCGGAAAATACCGTGACCGGCATGTTGAATGTCTCGGTGTGCGGAGGAAATACCGCAGATACGGAGTATGAGTTCCTGACCGGGAATACGATGGCGTTCCTGCCGCAGGGGAGTATCCCGTATCAGCAGTATGTGAACGGAGAACGCCCGTCGCTAGCATCCTATCTGCAGTCGCTCGGGTATGAGACGGTGGCGACCCATCCCTATTATGCGACCGGCTGGAACCGTGACAAGGTCTATCCGTGGCTGGGATTTGAGCAGAGTATTTTTAAAGATCAGTATTACGGGGCACGTTTTGTCAGAGATTATGTGAGCGACGCAAGCTGTGCGGACAAAATCATCCAGCTGTATGAGCAGAAGGAGGAGGGCAGACCGCTGTTTGTCTTCAATGTGACGATGCAGAACCACGGGGGATACGACCAGACCTACACGAACTTCTCACCGGGTATTTCGGTGGACGGTGTGAACAGTATATCAGTCAGCCAGTATTTTTCGCTGATAAAGCTGTCGGATCAGGCATTAGAGCAGCTGATCGATTATTTTTCCGGTGCAGATGAGAAGACGGTCATCGTCTTTTTCGGGGATCATCAGCCGAGCGATACGGTGGCGGCACCGATTCTTGCCATGAACGGCATGCAGTGGAATGCGCTGGATGAGGAACAGCAAAAGCTGCGCTACCAGGTGCCGTATGTCATCTGGGCGAATTACGATATTGATGAGGAACAGAATGCGGACACCAGCGCAAATTATCTGGGAGCAGAGGTGCTAAAGCGCGCCGGGGTACCCACGGATGCCTATCAGAATTTTCTGCTGACATTAAAGGAATCATATCCGGTGATATCGGCGGTGCGTACCGTGGAAGCAGACGGAAGTGAGACTCCGGCGAAGGAAGAGCACGGCGAGATGGATATTTACCGCAAACTTCAGTATTATTTCATGTTTGACTGGGAAGAGGAGTCTGGAGAATGAAAAAAAGAGGACCGTTACTGGCAGCGTTTTGCATACCGCTTCTGATCACGCTGATCATCTGTGTGAACCGGGAAATCTATCCGTTCGGGGATCAGTGTATGCTTCATATTGATATGTACCATCAGTATTGTCCGTTTTTTACAGAGCTGATGGAAAAACTCAAAACGGGAGGCAGTCCGTTCTATTCGTGGAACATCGGGCTGGGAGCGGATTTTGTATCCCTGTATGCGTACTACCTTGCCAGCCCGTTAAACTGGCTTTTGATTCTGTGGCCGAGGGGATATGTGATTGAATTTATGACGGCTCTGTCCATCCTTAAGATTGCACTGAGCGGTCTTACATTTACCTATTATCTGGGAGAGCATTTTCTTGTGTGGCAGGATGCCGGAAATGCGGCGGCAGTCATACGGACAGAGAAGAAGACGGCAGTGCGGCTTCCGGCAGATGTGGCATCCTATGCGGCGGCTGTATGCGGCGCGGCGTATGCGCTGTGCGCGTTTATGGCGGCATATGCCTGGAATCTGATGTGGACGGACTGCATGGTGCTTGCGCCGCTTGTGATTCTGGGATTAGAGCGGCTGATCCGTGATAACAGACCAGGGCTTTATTATGTGTCGCTGGCGGTCTGCATTCTGAGCAATTACTATATTTCGATCATGATCTGCATTTTTCTGGTGCTGTGGTTTTTGCTCTACTGGATGGAACACCGGGCATCGGGGTACCGGGCATGGATCCGCTTTGCGTGGTATTCGCTGCTTGCGGGAGCCACAGGCGCAGTGCTGATCCTTCCGACGGCAAAGGTGCTCTCCTTAAGCGGTGCATCCGGAATATCGTTCCCGGAGACGATGGAGTGGTATTTTAATATCGTATCGGAGCTGGCGCGGTCCCTTCTGGCAGTCGATGTATACACGGGAGATTCCCACTGGCCCAATCTGTACTGCGGAATTTTTGCGCTCTTTCTGCTGTTTCTGTATGTGTGGAACAGAGCGGTTCCATGGAAGAAAAAACTGCCAAGGCTGGCACTCGTCGTGTTTTTCTGGCTTAGCTTTTCAAATAATATGCTGGATTTTATCTGGCATGGCCTTCATTTCCCGACATCGCTTCCGGGAAGACAGTCTTTTTTGTACGCGTTTCTGGTACTTGTGATTGCCTATGAGGCGCTGCTTTACATCCGTGAATTAAAGCTGTGGCAGGTGTTTGCAGCGGGTGGAATGAGCGTTGTATTCCTGCTTTTCTGCAATCATTTTATGGACGAAACGACGATGGAGCAGACCTCCATATGGGCAAGCGGGGCATTCTTTGCCTGCTATTTTGTGATTGTACTCGGCATACTCATAGGAAAAAAGAGAATCCGGCAGCTGATGCTGGCGACCGGGTGTCTTGCGGTTGTGGCGGAGCTTGTGATCAACTATAACCTGACAGGGCTTGACACGATAAGCAGGACGGATTATGTGAAAAATCTGGCGGATTACCGGGCGGTTCTTTCGGAGACGGCGGAAAAAAGTGATGAAGATTCCGTGTTTTACCGGACGGAGGAACTGGAGCGCAAGACCAAAAATGATGCGGCGCTGTCCGGCTATCACTCCGGCACACAGTTCTCATCCCTGATGAATCTGAATGTCAGCCATTTTTATCAGGATGTCGGAATGGAGGGCGGCAAGAACTTTTATTGTGCCGGCGGTGCGACACCGCTTCTTTCGGCAATGCTTTCCATCCGCTATGTGCTTGCGGACAATGCGATGGAGGAAGGACCGCTCCGCACACTTGTGGCGCAGCGTGGAGACACGTATCTGTATGAGAATGCGTATGTGCTGCCGCTGGGATTCATGATGGATGAAGATGTGGCGGAAAAATGGGACTATGCCGGCGGAGGCGACATCGGCACACAGAATCAGCTCGCCAATCTTCTGGGAAGCGACAGACTGCTTCTTACCGCGGTGGAATCCGAATCAAAGGCGGGAGAGAGCTCTTTTGTCGCGCAGGATTCCGCATATTATTATGCCACCTACAGCAAGACGGGCGTTGACAATCTGCAGGAGCAGGTAAGCTCGGGAAGAACCAGAGGCTTTACAAAAGTTTCCCACGGATATATTCTGGATTTGGGATATTGTGAGGCAGGAGAAGAGGTAAAAGTTACTAACACCGCCAATGAGCTGGTGCAGCTTGTGGTTTACCGGCTGGATCTCATGGCGCTTCGTACGGCCTATGAGGCGCTTGCCGCACAGACGGTGGAAGTGACGGAAGTTTCCGATACCAGGGTAAAGGGAAACGTGGACGTCACACAGGCGGGCAGACTGATTTTTTCCATCGCGGATGAGGATGGCTGGACGCTGTATGTGGACGGAAAGAAAACGGACAGTGAGACGTTTGGCAGCGCTTTTATCAGCACCTATCTGACGGAAGGCACACATGAGTTTGAACTGCGGTACAAAAGCCCCGGATTTCTGACGGGAGCCGTAATATCGGCGGCAGCCGTGGTGCTCTTTGCGGCGACCATGGCAGTGAGAAGAAAGAGGAAAAAAGGATGAAATTTGATTTTACAACGATTATGGATCGAAAAGGAAAAGACGCACTGGCAGTAGATAAGATTCCTTACAAGGACGTGCAGGTGCAGGAAGGATTTTCGGTGCTTCCGATGTGGGTGGCGGATATGAATTTTGCCACGGTGCCGTCGGTACAGAAGGTGATGACAGATCGTATCGCACATCCGGCATTTGGGTATTTTGAGCCAAGAGAGGAATATTTCGATGCAATAATCCGCTGGCATGCGAAAAGGAATGGCGTACAGGGGCTGACGAGAGAATGCATCGGCTACGAAAACGGGGTGCTCGGCGGTGTCTTAAGCGCACTCAATGTGTTCTGTTCGCGGGGAGATAAGGTGCTCGTGCATTCGCCGACCTACATCGGATTTACCTTCAGCCTGAAAAACAACGGGTATGAGATCGTGCACAGTCCGCTTGTGCTGGATGAGAATGGTGTGTGGCGCATGGATTATGAAGACATGGAGAAAAAAATCTGCGAGAACCACATTCATGCGGCAATTTTCTGCTCCCCGCACAATCCGTGCGGCAGGGTGTGGGAGCGCTGGGAGATCGAGCGTGCCATGGAAATCTATGAGAAGTATCAGGTCGAGGTGGTTGCGGATGAGATCTGGTCGGATATCATCCTCGGGGATCACCAATTCGTGCCGACGCAGAGCGTTTCCGAGTATGCCAGAATGCACACGGTGGCAATGTACGCACCGTCAAAAACCTTTAATCTTGCGGGTCTGGTGGGAAGTTATCATATTATTTACAATCCCGTTATCCGTGACCGCGTGAAAAAGGAATCATCGCTGTCACATTACAATGAAATGAACGTGCTTTCCATGTATGCACTCATCGGTGCGTATCAGCAAGAAGGCTATGAGTGGACAGATGAATTATGTAAGGTATTGACGAAGAATGCAGAATATGCGTATGATTATATCAGATCCCATTTTAAGGGCGTACAGGTAGCTATGCCACAGGGAACCTACATGCTGCTCTTAGACTGCACAGAGTGGTGCAGAAAGCATGGCATAACGATCGATGAGCTGCAGAAGCGGGGCGCCAGCATCGGTGTGATCTGGCAGGATGGCAGACCGTTCCACAGCCCGTGCGGCATCCGCATGAATCTGGCGCTGCCATTTTCACTTGTGGAGGAAGCGATGGAGCGTCTCCGGAAGTATGTATTTGTGTAGAAGTTAAGAAAATATTGCAGCGCGAACGAACAGATAAAAGCAAAGGAGTCTTGCTATGGAAAATCATAAGACCGATGACCGGATGGAAGATCTGATGCAGAAAGTGAGAGAGGGCCGCGGCACGGATGCGGCGTGCATGCTTGACTACTGCACGCAGATTGAGGAATACGCAGAACGTGCGGGGGATGCCAGGCTGCTTGAATTTTCGCATTATTACAAGGGCAGAACCTACTATCTTAGCAATGAGACCGGAAAGGTGTTTGAGGAGATCGGCGAGGCACTCGGATATCTGGAACAGTCCGGGCAGTGGGAACTGGTGGCAGCCGCCTACAATCTTATGGCGATTGTATCCGTCGGCAAGGGCAATCTGTCGTTTGCGATCGAGTACTATCTGGCAGGATTAAAATATTGCAAAAAATATGAGCTGATTGAGGTGGAAAGCCGGATTGAGAGTAACCTGGGTTCCCTGCATATGGAGTGCGGACAGTACAGTGATGCCAGAGATTATCTGGAGCAGGCACATCTCGATTACAAGCGCGTACCGGAAGGGGCGCGCAGACTGGCAAGTCTTACCGCGATTTACAACAATCTGGCCCTGTGTTATATGAAAAGCGGCAGCCTGGAGAAGGCAGAGGAATATATCCGCAAACTGGAAGCAGAGTGCGAAGCGCATTTTGAGGAGATGGATTACATTTATGTAAATTGTATGCGTGCACGTTACTGTCATCTGTGTGGCAATATTTCCATGAGAGACCAGTATATTGCGGATATTCAGAATCAGCTTTCTGGGGATGTACTGATTCTGGATCTGTTTGATGATCTGTATGATTTCTGTGAACTGATGTTAGAGATTGACCGCGGTGATGTCTGCCGCAATATCGGAGAAAAACTGAAGGCACTCGTGGAGCAGACCGGCATCGCCAATATGCAGCGGAAGATGACAGCGCTAGAGATGGATTATGTTAAGAAAACGAAGGACAGGGAACGCTATCTTAAGACGGCTGGCAGATTCTATGAACTGACCGAGATCGTGGAACAGGAAAACAGAAGCATGATTGTCAATATGCTTTATCTGCGCAAATCCTTAGAGCGGGCAAGAGAGCGCTGCAGGAAGCTGGAGGAGGATGCGGTGGAGCTGACGGAAAAGTCGGAGAGAGATCCGCTGACCGGACTGGCGAACCGGTACCGCCTGACAAATGATTCAGAAAAGATCGTGGAACAGTGCTTTGCGGAACATAAACCGTTGTCGTTTGAGATTTTGGATATTGATTACTTTAAGCAGTACAACGACCGTTACGGACATCAGGCGGGGGATGACTGTGTGCGTGCCATCGCGGCACTGATCCGGCAGATGGAAAGTGATCAGATTTTCTGTGCGCGCTACGGCGGAGATGAATTCGTCATCATTTACAGTGGAATGAGCGCGGAGGAAGTCTGCGAGCGCGCGGAGAAGCTGCGGCAGGATGTGATGGCGCTTCAAATAGAACAGCGCTATACAGAGGGCGCTTTCGGTGTGACCATCTCGCAGGGCATCTGCCATGACATCCCGAGCAACGGGAACAAGAACTGGGATTTTCTCCACGTGGCGGATCAGACGCTCTACCGTGTGAAGAGGCGGGGGAGAAACCGGCTGTGTATGACCGATATTCACGGGCGTGAGATTGAGGTGTAAGGGTATGGTTTGCCTCGGATGTGGTACACATATAGCATGCGGTGCCGGGGTATTTATGTATTTGCTATACGATGATGTCATTTTTTGTAATGAAATGCATTGGAGATTAAGCAGAGCATGAGGCCTGGCTTTTTCTTCTTATTTGAGAGACAATAGAATCGAGGATGTGATAGAGGATTAGGATCAGCTTGGGCTGGTCCTTTTTCAATTGCGTCATAATGAATGAAATGACGAAGTTGAGTTCAAAATGAGGTAATTAGAATGAGACAATTTGATTACACGAAAAAATGGAAAAAATGCTTACGCCAGAAATCGTGCGTTACCTTACAACAATTCATGAATACAAGGGGGAACAGCGCTTAATTGCGGAACACCATGCGGATGTATTAGAAAGTCTTGTTGAGGTGGCTAAGATTCAAAGTACAGAGAGTTCTAATAAAATTGAGGGTATCTATACTTCTGATGAATGTTTGAAAAAGATTGTTTTGGATAAGACAATGCCAAAGACAAGAAATGAGCGTGAGATTGCAGGATATAGGGATGTGCTTAACACAATACACGAGAATTTCCCTCACATTCCAATCCGTAAAAGTTCGTCCAACAGATCGCCCGATGACAACACCTTTATTTTTGCTTCGTTGCGTACAACTGGGGATTAGTATCCGAGACCTGGATTTGCTTACCATTGGCCTCGTGAATGATATGTATGCTGAAAACAGTGACGATGATTATAAAGGATATAAGAAAGTGGCGACTCAGGAGGACTTCGACAAATTTTAATCAACTGGTAGATTTTGGAGTATAAACAATTTGTAAAATATTGATTTTGTATTGCCTTTGTCCGCACAAATAGATATAATATAGTTAGAAAAAACTCGAAAGGAGTGTTTGCTATGGCAACAAAATCAGCAAATGTATACGCACGCATTGAGCCTGATGTAAAAGAACAGGCAGAAGGAATCTTAGCAGCATTAGGAATTCCTGCATCCAATGCAATAAATATGTTTTACAAACAAATTATTCTTCAAAGAGGACTTCCTTTTGAAGTGAAAATGCCATCCGCTCGTCCTGTAGACGTTAGTGCATTATCAGAAGCACAGATGAATGCAGAACTAGAGAAAGGATATGCGGATATGCAGGCTGGTCGTACTAGATCAGCAAAATCTGTTTTTGCTGATCTCCGCAAGGATTACAATTTATGATTTATGATATCGTGATTTCAGATCAGGCCGAGATAGACCTTCGTGGAATCTTGGAATACATTGCTTTTGAACTGCAGGCACCAGAAAATGCAAGTGGTCAGCTTGATAGGCTTGAAGCATGTATTATGGATCTTGATCATATGCCGAAGAGATATCGACAATATGAATTGGAACCATGGAAAAGTCGAGGGCTACGCGTAGCGCCAGTAGACAATTATCTTATTCTATATATTCCGGATGATGATACACAAGTGGTTACGATTATCCGTGTTATGTACGGTGGACGAGATGTGGATACGCAATTAAACAGATTTACAAAAACAAAATAATTTGAAAGCATCAATCAGAAATGGTTGGTGCTTTTTTCGTGAATGGAGAAATCTGTGCATTTTTATGCCCATTTTTACGGAAGGAGGTATCGACCGTGGCTAACAGAATTATGGGTATTACTGTCGAGATCGGCGGAGATACCGACAAACTACAAATAGCATTAAAATGTGTAAACGGTCAGATAAAAAGTACACAGCAGCGGCTAAAGGACGTGGACAAGTTATTAAAACTTGATCCAGGAAATACAAAGCTGCTTGCACAGAAACAAAAATTACTTGCTGTTGGATTGGAGATGAGGTTCCTTTCCAAGGAAAGACATATATTATAGAAGCAATTCAAAAGTAGAGAACAGTTAAAAAATTGTTTTCAGTGGTGACACTTTTTAACGATAGCTTCGACCTATTGTTAAAAGGTTCATGGATATGTTTCCTTTCACGATGGTAATTCATAGACAGCAGTCCTTTCATGTGGAGACGATAGTTGTACTACATCGGACAGATTTGTAAAACTTCTCGACTTCCGACACTTTGAGAGGTTTTTCAGGTTTGACCAGAGTGACCGAAAAACATACAAAAAAGTAATTTCAGATATAGTCAAGGGCTTTACTCAACGTGCTTTTAATAGGCTTAATCTTTGTAACCGCCATATCTCCGCAAGCACCCCCTTTATTTCCTCTATGTCCTCTTGGTAGACGCTGCCTGTCGCATTGACACGCTTTGCAATCTGATTGATGTTGACTCCGATTTTCTGTATCTCCGCTGTCATGGCTTTTATATCGCTATGGTCTGTCTGAATGATATAGCCGTCAATGGCAATCTTGCGAAGATACGCCGCCATGTTTTTGGTAGGAACGAGCTTCATTTTCTGCTCAATCAACGCCCGTTCTTCCTCTGTTACATAGAATTTGATTTGTATTTTTCTTTTGCGTCCGTTCATGCAATCGCTCCTTTCCGTTCCGAGGGTTTGGGACACTTCCCAACAGGCAATTTTCAACCGACGCACCGCAGGGCAAGAGGGCGAAAATACGGAAAAGGGTACTCTTTTCCTATGCTTGCTAAGAAAGTTTTTTATCTTTTTTGTCCTTATTTCCCTCTACGGAGAAAAAGCCATTTTGCCGAACTTATGCAAAAGAAAAAACGCTGCAATCTCAAAAAGATTACAACGCTTCCTAAAATCCATATTCAATTTTGCCGGACGTTTTATTTGTCCTCTTTTTCGACTTCTGAAATTTCTTTTGCGGTTGCTGTTACAATCCGTATGCCGTTATCGCTCATATCATCAAGGAGAGCGTCGAGCTGCCGCCGCTTTGTATCTTTTCCGGCGGGCGTATCTAAAAGGAACTGGTCTACGGATATATTGTAACGGAGCATAAGCTCAAAAAAGATTTGCAGACTGGGGTGCTGTCCTTTATTTTCAATATTCGCAAGGTAGCGAGGGGAAATATACATTTCATCACTTACCTGTTTGCGACTTTCCCTGCGTCCCGTCCGCGCAGCTTTTATCGCTTCTCCAAATGCTTTGAAGTCATATTTTTCTACTGGTCTTTTTGCCATATTTATTCACCCAGTTACATTTTACTGTTCCCCTTTCTGCTTGGATATGTCTACACAGTTCAATTAGTTAGCCAAAATAATTCTCAACAATTTACAGAAAGAACCTTTCATTTATTCGGCTGACCGTATATAATTATAGCTGATAAAGTTTTAAGAAAGGGTGAATGAAGATGTTAGAGTATATTTCTGCCCCGGAAGCAGCGAAGAAATGGGGCATTTCGGAAAGGCGGGTACAGAAGCTATGTGAAGAAAACCGCATACCCGGTGTGGCAAAATTCAGCCGTATGTGGCTGATACCAAAGGACGCGGAAAAACCCACTGACGGAAGATACAAGAAACGGGGTGATCGTGTTGATAAGAATAGCAATATGTGATGATGAAATCGGTACTTGCTCTGATATTGAAAACATGATTTTAAATTATGCTAAACTTCAAGCATTGCAGATAGACACAGAAGTATTCTATTCGGGAGAAACTTTGTTCAAAACGATAGAAAACAAAGATAAATATGGGTTAATATTTCTGGATATTCAACTTTTGCAGCTTGACGGTGTTCAAGTCGGAAAGCAGATAAGAGAACGACTTGGAAATGAAAAAATCAGTATTGTATATATTTCTTCTAAAGAAACTTATGCAATGAGTTTGTTTCAAGTTAGACCGCTTGATTTCCTCATAAAACCCATTACACAAAAAACCGTCAATGAAACCATAGATAAATACATACGTCTGAATAATCTTATGAAGAATGATTTTTTCTTTCACATAGGGAAATCAATACAACGGCTATATTTAGATGAAATTTTCTATTTTGCCTGTAATGGAAAGAAGATAGAAATACATACCGACGCAGGTGTAACAACCTTTTATGGAACCATGCAGGAAGTAGTAGAGCAAGTGGACGGAAAAGGATTTTGGACAATCCATAAATCATATATTGTAAATTCTTCCTATGTTTCCATTTACAAATATGACGCTGTTCAAATGACAGACGGTACTATTTTACCAATAAGCCAAAAATATAGAAAACTTATGAAATCTTGTCTGACGGAACTTTATCGAAAGGAGTGAGTTTATTGTTATTATGTTATATTGCTATTTTTATGATTGATGCAGTACATATTTTACTGCTTATGCGTTTTTGCACAAACTGTATTGGAAAGCACCGGGTTAATAAAAAAATAGTGGGAATTATTTTTGCCGCCTTTTTTATTGTTAGCTGTTATTTAAGGCTTATGCCTGTTTCAAAAAAATTTTCTGCTGCAAATACAATTCTGTTTGTATTTGAAATTCTATTCTTACTTGTTGTGGTATTTCTTTTTCAAGGAAAGATTGCTGTACGTCTTGCTGTTGCCCTGCTATTGCCTGTCATATATTGGGGATTAAACTGGATTATTTTAAAAATCTGCTTCCATGACACATTTGTAGAAAACAAACAATGCTTAGTCAGCACAGGAATAGCAATCGTGATATTTTCCATTCTGGAGTTTGCATTAGAAAAATGGAAAAAATCAAAAAGAGAGCAGGAACGGGAAATATTAGAACAGGAAATCCGTATGTATGAAAACCAATTTGAAATAATACAGCAATCACAGATAAATACACGTTCTCTGAAGCACGACATGAAACATCATATAAAAATGCTATCTGATTTAATATCTTCCGGGGATAAGGATGCTGCCCTTAAATATCTTTCGGATATGGGAGATTTCATGGATCACACAGAGAAATATGTATCGTCCGGCAATGAACGTATTGACAGCATTTTAAATTATTATATCGGAAAAGCGAAAAATACGGATATTCATGTATCTTGGAAAATCCAAATACCAGAGCAGATTGAAATTTCAACATTTGACACCAATGTGATTTTAAGCAATCTGCTGGATAATGCGCTGAACGCATTATCAGATATACCAAATCCGACTTTGGAAATTTTTATGAAATATGACCGTGGGATTCTTTATATCAATATTCAAAATAATTGCAATCACGAACAACCCTCTATACATGCCATACTTTCTGCTTTTGAGCCAGAAAATGAACATGGATATGGCTTAAAAAATGTACAGCGCATTGTCGAAAAATATCATGGTAATCTATCTACCGAATGTGTAAATGATGTTTTCAATGCAAGCATTCTGCTGTTTCTATCCAACATAGAAAAAAGTGAATAGAATCCTAAACTATATCAAAGTCCGTCACTTCTGTTTTGAAGCGGCGGACTTTTTAATTTTTCCTTTCAACCGTGCAATTTTTCCAACCAGCCGTCTATCCTGTTTAAGTCTGCTATTATGGCATTAGATAGGAGGATAACAGTATGCAAGAAGAAAAGATACGGTATTATTTTGTTGACGGGATAAGGGGCGTTGCTATTATCAATATGGTTATATTTCATTTTTTATACGATGTGTATATTGTGTATGAAAAATCTCCAACATGGTATAGCCTTCCGGCAATCCATATCTGGCAACAGGCGATATGCTGCACATTCATTTTTATTTCTGGTTTTGTATGGGTATGGGGAAAAGAAAAGAATTTACGGCGTGGAATCATATTTAATCTTTTGGGGCTGCTGATTTCAATTATTACATTAGTAGTCGTTCCAGCGCAAACAATTTGGTTTGGAATATTAAATTTTATGGGTTGTGCAATCCTTCTTACGCTTCCTTTAGAAAAACTATTAAAGAAAATCCCTGCTATCTATGGAATGGCAATCTGCTTTTTGCTGTTCCTGCTTTGCAAACAAATACAATTTGGTCAAATTGGAATAACCGGTTTGCTACAAATTCAAGTTCCAAATCTATTATACAATATAAAAATACTTACACCGTTAGGCTTTCCGCATGAGGGGTTTCATTCAAGTGACTACTTTCCTATTTTTCCGTGGATATTTTTATATTTATGCGGGTTTTATTTTAATCAGATATTCATGAAACATTATACATGGCAAAAATACGCCCAGCGTAAATTACCCTGCTTATCGGTTTTAGGAAGCAAAACAATCTGGATATATCTGCTTCATCAGCCATTCAGTATGTTAATTTGCTTATTGGTTTTTCATTAAAGGAGGACATTAAAATGCTTTTAAACGTAGTGGAAATTGAAAAATATTACGGAACAAGAAACAATCTAAAAAAAGCACTTGATCGAGTAAGTTTCTCTGTAAACTCAGGAGATTTTGTTAGTATTATGGGAGCGTCCGGCTCCGGCAAAACAACTCTATTAAATTGTATTTCAACAATAGACAGCGTAAGTAGCGGTCATATATATTTGGGTGAACAGGATTTGACAACTATTTCGTCCGCTAAAATGGCAGCGTTTCGGCGTGAAAATCTTGGTTTTATTTTTCAAGATTTTAATTTGTTGGAACCATTGACTATTGAGGAAAACATCTCTCTTCCTCTGTCAATAAAGGGGATTCCGGGGAAAGAAATAGAAAAAATTGTCAAACGACTTATGCAACGGCTGAACATTAGTGATATAGCTGGTAAATTACCCGCCCATGTGTCGGGAGGGCAAAAACAAAGGTGTGCTTGTGCAAGGGCTTTTGTAAACGATCCCAAATTGATATTAGCAGATGAACCGACAGGAGCTTTAGATTCGGCGTCCGCAAAGCAGCTTTTAAGTATGCTTGCGGAATTGAACGAACAGGATAGAAGTACAATCCTTATGGTAACACACGATCCCTTTTCAGCAAGTTTTGGAAATCGTGTCCTTTTCATAAAGGACGGAAACCTAAAAAAGGAAATTGATAAGGGGCAGCACAATAGAAATGACTTTTATCAGACAATTCTTTCTGAAATATCTGCATTTGGAGGTGAATAACCATGCCTAAGAAATTATCATTACAAAATGCAAAAAAACAGGTTGTTGAATATATGATTTATATAATCACTATGGTCATTACGGTTGCATTGCTATTATCATTTAATATGATTATATTTTCGGAGGAAATAGCTGCTATCATAAATGAGAAATCAATACTTCCGCTAATTCTTATTACCGTAAGTGTTCTTGTTGTGCTTGTGATAAGTGCATTGGTAAAACATATTACCGTGTTTATGGTGAGGAAAAGAAGCCGTGAATTTGGTTTATATATGCTATTAGGTGTTGAAAATAATGATATTGCAAAAATGTTCATGTTTGAAAATTATTTTATCTATGTATTTGTCTTAATTATCGGGGTTTTTATAGGCACGCTGTTTTATCAGATATTAAAAGCTGTAATTTGTCAAATGTATGCGACAATATACTATTTTAACTTTGAATTTTCATCAAAAGCAATCATATTAACTTTAGTATATATGGGAGCTATTTTTTCTTTTGTTTCCATTAGCACAAGTCGTAGTATCCGTAAGTTCAATGTACGAGATTTGTTATACTTAGACAATGATAATTCTGATAATAGAGAAAAGAAATATGGCTTGTCCGCAACTCTGATTCCTCTGCTTTTAGGAATAATTGGGATTGCGATTATTACAATGTCTGCTTTTAAGAATATGCCGGACGGATCAACGCTTTTTTCTCTTGTTCTTCTTTCGACGGCAACATACGGCTTATTTGCTGTTTTGCTGAACCATTTCACTTCCCGCTTAAAAAATAACAAGTGGAAATATACAAATATAAGGGTGTTTGTTTATCGGCAGTTTACTACTAAACTGCGCTCCATGTTTTTTTTGATGATAGGAGCTTCAATTCTAATAACAGTTGCATTATTGTCGATTAACTGGGGAGTTTATTTTACCACTATGGTAGAAAAACGCGTTGACGCTGTTGCTTTTGATATAGCCCTTTTTTCAAACGAGGAAAATACAGATTTTTCTAAATATCTATCTTATCTAAAAGAAAATAATCTTTTGGATAGCAGTTATGAGTATACCTTATATACAAATAAAGATAATTCCTTTTATCAAGAAACATTAAGGGCAGTGCAGGGGAAATTTGGTTTTTCTATATCGAGCGAAACAACAGATACCTTTATGTGTATAAGTGATTACAATAATTTGCGTGATATGCTGGGATTATCCAGCGTCGTGCTTGATAGGAATACTTATATCATACATTGCACTGTTCCCAATATAGCTCCTTTTGAAAAATATACCGAAGAACACACACAGCTTTTGATTGGTGACACAATTTGTCACTTCGGAGGTATATACAGTGAAGATTTTATGCAACAGGAGTCATGTGGAAATGGAAACGGATTTTTAATCATTGTTCCCGATAAAGTTAGTGAAGTTTTGTACGAGCAGAAAAATGTACTTGTGGTAAAGACACTTTCTTCTTTGTCGTTAACGCATATTGAGGATTTAAATCATATAGACAAAAATGTGCTGATACTTTCAAAAACAGGAGTTCGTAATCAGTCTGCTTCTATGGCTGTTTATACTGTCCTGCCATTATTCTATTTTGCATTTGTATCTGCTGCCATTGCCTGTACTCTTTTATCAGTTCAAATTTTAAGCTGGGCAAACAAGGAAAGAAAAGATTATCTTACTCTGGATTATATTGGTGTCGCAAATCATCAGAAAAAAACTTTGTTGAAAAAGCAGTTGTTTCTTTTATATTTCGTGCCTGTTGTTCCGGCGACTTTAGTTAATTTGCTTTTATTTCCGGTAATGACAGGCAGCATAGTAAATGACGTTAATGGAGTTTTGCAGATAGCTTCTATCATATCTGGAATACAGCAAACAGTCCTTACCGTATGTTTGCTATTAGTAGTCTACTTTTTCTACTATGTGGCAACATATATGATCTACAAGAGAACAATTATACCTAAAAAATGATAATAGATAATTTCTAAAATAATCTGCCGGACGACGGCAAAGAAAAAAAGCCGTCGCAGAGCAGCCATATTTTCACGCGCCTATTCTATTTCGACGGCTTTGATATTCAGAGCCGCCGTTTCTTTTTGTCTGTACGACGACCCTTAACCATGTAGACATGGCGGCTTTAGGAGGTAGCCGCCATGAGTTATAAACCACATCAACAAATTCTTACATTCTTTGATTTATCAAAAAAAGCCCGACCGCCACCGGGGATATTCCTACCCTTAGATATGAACTATTAAATCATCTAAATACTTTTTA
>OLJF01000275.1_pt1 | contig 71675 bp, 70 predicted proteins | sample 1609751 | NCBI WGS metagenome assembly OLJF01 (sample SAMEA4350171, study PRJEB24818) | metagenome | biome: human; feature: gut; material: faeces | place: Denmark | collected 2013-09
CTGTCATCTCTTAAAATCCAATAAATTAGTACAGAGATATTCGTATATTTTGATTTTTTTTTTCAAGCAGAAGACGGCATACGAGATTTCTGCCTGTCTCGTGGGCTCGGAGTGTGTATAAGAGACAGACCTTTTACATTATTTTTATTCTTCTTTTAATCTAATTGGTAAAATCATATAAGTATAATCATTATTTTCAACCGATTTTACTAAACATGGAGATATGCTTGTACCAAATTCAACAAAAACTTCTTCATCATCTATAGATTTTAAACTATCTAAGAAATATTTAGGATTAAATCCTGCTTCTAAATTTTTCCCTTCTGTTGAAACATACAATTCTTCTTTTGCATCTCCTGTCTGATTTGTACAAGATATAATAACCTTACCTATATCTACTTGTACTTTTACTGGATATTTTTTTTCTTTTTCAACACTAGATGCTGATATTAAACTTACTCTTTCAAAGCTACTTTGTAAACTATTTTTATTAACTCTTATTCTTGTTTCCCAATTACTTGGTATTACATTTTTATAATTTAAAAATTCTCCATCTAAAATTCTTGTTACAACTTTACAATTATCCATTTCAAATAAAGCTTGATTTTTTGAAACCCCTATTTTTATTGGTTCAAAAGAATCTGATATTATCTTATTCACTTCTGTTAATGTTTTTCCTGGAATAACTGCACTAAAATTATTTGTTTGTTTATTTAAGTAAATACTTCTTAGTGCTAGTCTAAATCCATCTACAGCAACTAAGTTTAATTTATTATTTTCTATTTCAAATAAGCATCCTGTAAAAATTGGTCTACTTTCTTCTGAACTTACTGCAAATATCGTTTTCCTTATCATATTTTTTAAAACATTTTGATCTATTTCTATTGAATTCTCTATTTCTATTTTTGGTAATTCTGGAAATTCTTCTGGCTTCATAGTTGCTAATTTATATAATGAACCCTCACATTCTATTTCTAATAAATTTTTGTCATTTACTGAAATATGAATTTCTGTGTCTGGCAATTTTCTTATAATTTCACTAAACATTATTGCATTTACAACTGTACTTCCTTGTTCTTTTACTTCACATTCCATAACATATTCTATACCAATTTCTAAATCATATGTTGTTAGTTTTATTTCATTATCATTTGTTTGAATTAATATTCCTTCTAGTATAGGCATAGTTGTTTTTGAAGCAACTCCTTTTACTACGGAATTTATGGCTTTAATAATTTTGTCCTTATAACAAACTATTTTCATTTTACGTCCTCCTTTATAATATATATAATATTTTTAGTAGTAATAGTATTAGGTCTTGTGGAAACTGTGGAAAAGTGTGTTGATATCTACAAGCCCTAGCAAAATTGTTGTTTATAATTCAGTGGAAAACTTAAAAAATAATCCACAGTTAAATTTTATAAATGTTAATAATTTATATGTTCACAGTTTTTAAACAGGTTATTAACAATGATATGTGGATATCGAATGTAAGCTTTCCGTAAGAATAAAAAGAATTATATTTTACAAACAATCTTTTTTCCAAACACAAATTTCAAAAAAATTTGAAAAGCTTTTTGCCTGTTATTGATTTCCATTTATGATAATGTTTTTCACACTATCCACAATTAGCTTAGTATTATTTTTTTCTTTTATTTCTTTTTCTATTTTTTTACATCCATGCATAACTGTTGAATGATCTCTACCTCCAAAATCAGTTCCTATTTGAGGGTAAGACATATTAGCAATTTCTCTACATAGGTACATTGCAATTTGCCTTGGAAAGGCTATATCATTAGATCTTTTATTTCCTGATAAATCATCTTTATTTATACTAAAATATTTAGCAACAGTTTCTTTTATAAAATCACAAGATATAACTTTTTGGCTTTCATATTTAAATTCATTTATAATGTTTTCTGCCAATTCAATAGTTATAGGGCTATGAGTTAAAGAAGCTCTAGCTACTATTTTATTAAAAACACCTTCTAATTCTCTAATATTAGAATCTATTTTGTTTGCTATATCAGAAAGGATAAAATCTTCTATAACAATATTTTCATCTTGAGCTTTCTTTCTTAAAATAGCTAAACGAGTTTCATAATCTGGACAGGAAATATCTGCTAAAAGTCCCCATTCGAATCTTGATTTTAACCTATCTTCTAAAAATTGAATATCTCTTGGTGGTTTATCACTAGAAATAATTATTTGTTTTCCTTCTTCGTATAATGCATTAAAAGTATGGAAGAATTCTTCTTGAACTCTTTCTTTTCCAGCTATAAATTGAATATCATCTATTAATAATACATCAATTGAACGATATTTGTTTCTGAAAATTTCATTTTTGTTATCTTTAATAGCATTTATTAATTGATTAGTAAATTTTTCAGATGTGACATATAAAACATTTGCATTTTTATTATTTTCGGATATTCTATTACCAATTGCATGCATTAAATGTGTTTTTCCCAAACCAACTCCTCCGTAAAGAAATAGAGGATTATAAGCATTTGAGGGTTCGTTTCCAACAGCTAATGCTGCAGCATGTGCAAATCTATTATTGTTACCAACAACAAAAGTTTCAAAAGTATATTTAGGATTTAATGTTGATTTATTAGATTCAATTTCAGTTGATGATGTATTTGAATTATCACTTATTATATCTCCAATATTTTGATTGTTATTTTTTTGATTTTTCTTTTCTTTTGATATATCTATTACTGAAAACGTCCATTCCTTATTTGTAATATAACGTAGAGTGTTGAAAATTAAGCTACGATATTTGTTTTCAATAAAATCTTGTTGAAATTCAGAAACAGTTGTAAAAATAATGTGACTTCCATCAATACTTCTAATATCTAAAGGCAATATCCAAGTTTCATAAGAAATTTGTGTAAGTTCTGGTTTTAAAACTTCTTTTATTTTTGCAACTAATTCTTCTTTTTCGATAGCCATTAAAAAACATCCTTTCTTTATAAATTATCCACAAAATTATCCACAACTGTTGATAATTTTGTAACGTTTTTGTAAAAACAAAGAAAATTAATACAAACAAAAATTCAAGTGTTTTAAGTAAAAATGTTACTTGTTTTTTACTTACACATAATAACAAATTTATACACAATAAGTCAATAAGATTGTGGAAAAAAAATTAAAAATGTGGATAAAGATATAAAAAACTGTGGAAACATTAGTAAATGTTACAAAAATATTACAAAAAAGCAAAAAAAAATTATACAAATTACTTGACATTTATAGGAAAATTGAGGTATAATCGATATACTTGTTAATTTGCAAATAAATAATTTCCAATAATAAAAAGGAATTTTATAAAAAAACAGTAGGAGGTGCTAGAAAATGAAAAGAACATTTCAACCAAAAAACAGACAAGAGAAAAAAGAACACGGATTTATGAAAAGAATGAAAACAAGATCTGGAAGAAAAATATTAAAAGCAAGAAGAGAAAAAGGAAGAAAAAAATTAAGTGCTTAAATTTAATTATGTTTTATTAAAGCTAAAAGCATTAATATGAAGGCCACATAAGTGGGCCTTTTAACATAATTTTTTAAAAATAAGAACAAAGTTTTTTCATTATTTCCGTAGTATCAAAAGGGAAAATTGACTAAAAAATGAAGGGAAGAAAACAATAATGAAAAAAACAAAAATGTTAAAAAAAAATTACGAATTTAAAAATGTTTTATCAAAAGGAAAATATTATAGTGGGAAATATATAGAAGCTTTTATTAGGGAAAATAGAAAAAAAGAAGAAATAAACTATTTAGGAATTGCAATTGGCGTAAAAATAGCAAAAGCAAATAAAAGAAACTATATGAAAAGATTAATTAGAGAAAACTATAAAAATTGTGAAGATTTACTAGAAACAGGCTATAGTATAGTATTTTTATGGAAAAAGAAAAAAGATACTCAAAATGCAAATTTTGAAAACATAAAAGAAGATATGAACCAAATTTTTGATAAAGCACACTTATTCAAGGAAAATAAATGAAAAATTTACTTATAAAACTAATTAAAATATATCAAAAGCATATATCAAAATGGCTTAAAAGTAAAAATATAAATTGTAAATTTTATCCAACTTGCTCTGAATATACAAAACAAGCAATTGAAAAATATGGAGCAGGAAAAGGCTTGATTCTTGGAATTTTTAGAATATTAAGATGTAATCCTTTTTCAAAAGGTGGATATGATCCATTAAAGTAGAGCTAGGAGGAAAAATAATGTTTCAATTTTTTGCAAATATGTTTGGTTATTTACTTCAAATATTATATACAATAGTAAATAACTACGGTTTAGCAATAATTTTATTTACAGTAATAATAAAATTACTATTATTACCATTATCTATAAAACAACAAAGAACAATGAAAAAAAGTGCAGAATTACAAGAAAAAGTAAAGGTAATTCAATTCAAATATAAAAGTGATCCAGAAAAAATGAATCAAGAAATGATGAATTTGTATAAGAATGAAAAAATGAGTCCTTTTAGTGGTTGTTTAACAGCTATTATACAAATGATTTTATTATTATCAATTTTTTATTTAGTAAGAAGTCCGTTAACATTTATGGAAAAAATACCACAAGAAAATATAAACAATTATATAAGTCAACTAAAAGAAGATGGGAAAACAGTAAGTTCTGCTTATCCTGAAATTGATATTATCAGAGAATTTGATTGGTTAAAAGAGAAAAATCCTGAAGATTCTCAAATAGAAAAAATTGATATAAAAATGAATTTTCTAGGTTTAGATTTAAGCAAGATACCACAACAAAATATGACAGATTATACAGTATATATAATACCAGTGCTATATATATTATCATCATTTATATCAATAAAAATGACAACAGCTATGCAAGAAAAACAAAAGAAAGAAATAAAAGAATCTAAAATTGATGGAACAACAGGGAAGGAATTAGAAGAACAAACAAACGAAATGGATGCAGTTATGCAAACAAACAAAATGATGTCGTGGATGATGCCAATCATGTCCATTTCAATAGCATTTGTAGCTCCATTAGGATTAGCATTATATTGGTTAATAAGCAACATACTTATGATAATTGAAAGATTAATTTTAAACAAAGTTATAAAAACTTAAAATTTAAGGGAGGTACATCTTATGGCAAAGAGCATAATTTCAGAAGGCAAAACTACAAATGAGGCCATAGAAAATGGACTAAAACAATTAAAAGTTTCTAAAAACATGGTAGATATTAAAGTTTTAGAAAATGAAGACAAAAGAAGCTTTTTTAGTATTTTAGCACCAAGGGTTGTTAAAGTAGAAATAACAGTAAAAGAAAATGCTAATGAAAAGGAAATAAAGCCAAAAAGAGAAATAGTATTAACAGAAGAAGAGCAAGAAATAGCATGTAAAAATATAGAAAAATTTTTGCAAGAGTCAAAACCATTAATGGATAATGCTAATTATGAAATTGAAAAAAGTAAAAACGGAATAAACGTTAGTTTAAATGGTGAAAATTTAGGGTATTTGATAGGTTATAGAGGAGAAACACTATATTCTTTACAAAATATATTATCAGCAATAGCAGGAAAAGGAATAAAAGAAAGAGTAAGAGTTATTTTAGATATAGAAGGTTATAAAGATAAAAGACAAAAAGCATTAGAGGATTTGGCTCAAAAAGTAGCAAAAACAGTAATAAGAACAAGAAAACCAGTTAAATTAGAACCTATGCAAGCATATGAAAGAAAAATAATTCATAGTAAATTGCAAGAAAATCCTAAAGTTGAAACAACAAGCGTTGGTGAAGAACCACATAGAAGAATTGTAATTTCTTTAAAAAATAATAAATAGTATAAAATCAGGGGTCAAAGGTCGGATTTTACAATAAATTTGTAATTTCTATCTTTGACTTTTTTGTTAAGAAGGAGAAAAAAATGAGTACAATAGCATCAATATCTACTGCTCCACGGAATAGGTGGAATAGGAATAATTAGAATGAGTGGAGAAAAATGTTTTGAAATATTAGATAAAATATTTATTCCAAAGAAAAAGCAAGATATAGAACAGATAAAAGGATATACAATTAAATATGGAAATATAGTAGAAAATGGTGAGGTTATAGATGAAGTATTAGTATCGTATTTCAAGGCTCCAAAAAGCTATACAACAGAAAATATGTGTGAGATAAACTCACATGGAGGAAATATAATTGTAAAAAAAATATTAGAGATGTGTCTAAAAAATGGAGCAAACATAGCAGAACCGGGCGAATTTACCAAAAGAGCATTTTTAAATGGAAGAATAGATTTATTACAAGCAGAATCTGTAATTGATGTTATAAATGCTAAATCAGAACGAGAAGCGAAAACTGGAATAAAGCAGTTAGAAGGATATCTTTCTTGTGAAATTGAAAAAATAAGAAAAGAAATAATGGATGTAATGGTAAATATAGAAGTTGCAATTGATTATCCAGAATACGATGTAGAAGATGTTACAAACAAACAAATAAATAAAATGCTTGAAAGTATAGAAGAAAAGCTATTAAAATTAGAAAAAAGTTTTGATAATGGAAAGATAATAAAAGAAGGAATAAAAACAGTTATTATAGGAAAACCAAATGCTGGAAAATCCTCTCTTTTAAACGCGTTTTTAAAAGAAGAAAGAGCTATTGTTACAGAATATGAAGGAACCACAAGAGATACAATAGAAGAATTTATAACTATAGATGGTATTCCATTAAAACTTATAGATACAGCAGGAATAAGGAATGCTAAAGACGAAGTTGAAAAAATAGGAATTGCCAAATCAAGAGAAATTGCAAAACAAGCAGATTTAGTAATTCCAATATTTGATTCATCAAAAGATTTAGACAAACAAGATGAAGAAATATTAGAAATTGCAAAAAATAAAAAATCTATTATTATTCTAAACAAGATTGATTTAAATTCAGTTATAGATGAAGAAGATAAAAGATTAAAAGATACAAATAGTAAAATTATAAAGATATCTGCTTTAAATAATATTGGTATAGAAGGCCTACAAAAAGAAATAATAAAACTTTTTAATTTAAATGAAATAAATTTAGACAATGAAGTTGTAATTACAAATATAAGACATAAAAATTTAATATCTAAGGCAATTGAAAATGTAAAAAAAGCCAAAGAAACAACAAACGATAAAATGCCACTAGATATTATAGCAATATTTATAAAAAATATTTTAGAAGATTTAGGAGAAATAACAGGAGAAATTGTAACTGATGATATTATAGATGAAATTTTTGCAAAATTCTGTCTAGGAAAATAACTTTAAAAACATCACGAGAATCAAAAATAAGCGCAAATAATACAAAAATAATATAAGTTTATGTCTAGATTGTTAAAATTGAAATACAATCAACCTGAAAGCAATACGACAAAAATAATAATATACAAATTTTGAAAATATTAATATAAACTAGAATGAAAATAAAGATAACTATAGAAACAGTTGAAAATAGATAAATTAAAACTAGGATTACATAAAAAATAAAACCAATAGTTAAAATTTATTTTAAGGTATATAAAAAAGTAAAAGCATAATTTAAAAGAAAGACAAAAATAACGGTTATTAAAAATTTAAACTAAATAGTTTAAATAAACGTATACAAAAAACGAATACTGATTTTATGTTTCACAAGGAATGAAAAAAACTGTGGAACATTTGACAATGGCTTGATGTGGCCTGTGGAACATTTTTATGTTTTTATATAAAATTTTTTAATGTATTAATAAATATAAAAAGAAGGGAAGAATAAATATGGAATTAAAAAAAGGAGAATATTATGCAGGCGAATATGATATAGCAGTTGTTGGAGCAGGACATGCAGGATGTGAAGCTGGTCTTGCAGCAGCAAGATTAGGGATGAAGACACTGATTTTCTCTATAAGTTTAGAGGCGATTGCTAATATGCCATGTAACCCACATATAGGAGGTAGCTCAAAAGGACATTTAGTAAGGGAAATAGATAGCCTGGGTGGAGAAATGGGAAAAAACATAGATAAGACAATGATACAAATTAAAATGCTAAATACATCTAAAGGACCAGCCGTGCATTCATTAAGGGCTCAAGCTGACAGGAAAAGATATCAAGCAGAAATGAAACATACGTTAGAGAAACAAGAAAACTTGGAAGTAAAACAAGGAGAAATTGTTGATATAAAGATAGAAAATGGAAAAGTTGTAGCAATAAAAACAGATGTTGGTGCAATATATAAAGTAAAAGCAGTAATACTTGCAACAGGAACATATTTAAAGGGAAAAATTTTTATAGGTGAATATTCTAAAGAAAGTGGCCCAGATGGTGTGTCTGCAGCAAATCAATTATCTGATTGTTTGAAGAACATGGGGATAGAATTAATTCGTTTCAAAACAGGAACACCAGCAAGAATAAATAGAAGGAGTATAGATTTTAGTAAAATGGAGGTTCAAAAAGGAGATAATGGAATAGAGGCATTTTCTTTTGAAAATGAGCCAAAAGACTTTAAACAAGTAGATTGCTATTTAACTTATACAAATGAAAAAACACATGAAATAATAAGAAAAAATTTACATCGTTCTCCATTGTATGCAGGAATGATAGAGGGGACAGGACCTAGATATTGTCCTTCTATTGAAGATAAAGTGGTTAGATTTAGTGATAAACCACGTCATCAAGCATTTGTAGAACCAATTGGATTAGATACGGAAGAAATGTATATACAAGGGATGAGTTCTTCTTTACCAGAAGAAGTTCAAATTGCTTTGTATCATACAATACCAGGATTAGAACACGCAGAATTTACAAGACCAGCATATGCTATTGAATATGATTGTATAGATCCATCAAATTTAAAACTATCCCTAGAATATAAAAATATAGATGGGTTATTTATGGCAGGCCAAATAAATGGTACATCAGGATATGAAGAAGCAGCATGCCAAGGTTTGATTGCTGGAATTAATGCAAGTAGAAAAATTCAAGGAAAAGAACCAATTATATTAGATAGAACACAAGGGTATATAGGGGTTTTAATTGATGATATTGTTACTAAGGGAACAAATGAACCATATAGAATGATGACATCTAGAGCAGAATATAGATTATTATTAAGACAAGATAATGCTGACTTAAGACTAACACAAATAGGTTATGAAGTTGGGCTTATTTCTGATGAGAGATATAAAAAGTTTAAAGAAAAGAGAGAAAATATAAAAAATGAAGTAGAAAGGTTAAAAAAATTAACAGTAAAACCTCAAAAAGAAGTAAACGAATTACTAAAAAAAGCAGGAACTTCAGAATTAACAACAGGAACAAAAATGTCAGAACTTTTAAAGAGAACAGAAATAAATTATGATATGTTAGAAACAATTGATCAAGAAAGACCTATATTAACGAAACAGGAAAAAGAAGAAGTTGAAATACAAATAAAATATGAAGGATATATAAAATTACAAGAAGAACAAGTAGAAAAATTCAAAAAACTTGAAACGAAATTACTTCCAGAAAATTTAGATTATGAAACTTTAAAAGGAATTAGCCTAGAAGCAAGACAAAAACTAAACAAATTCAAACCACATTCAATTGGGCAAGCATCTAGAATTTCAGGAGTTTCTCCTGCTGATATATCAGTACTTCTAGTATATATACAACAGATGAAAAATGAAGGGAGTAAATAATGGAGATAAAAGAATTTAGAGAAATTTTAATGGAATATCTAAAAACTATGGATATAAAACTAAATGATGAGCAAATACAAAAATTTTATAAATACATGGAACTATTATTAGAATGGAATGAAAAGATAAATTTAACAGCTATAATAGAACCAAAAGAAATAATACTAAAGCACTTTGTGGATTCTTTAACAATTGCAAAATACATAAAAGAAAAAGATAGATTGATAGATGTAGGCACAGGAGCTGGATTTCCAGGAATACCATTAAAAATTTATAGAGAAGATATAGAAATAACATTAGTAGATTCATTAAATAAAAGGATTAACTTTTTAAATGAAGTGATAGAAGAATTAAATTTAAGTAATATTGAAACAGTTCATTCAAGAGCCGAAGAATTAGGAAAAAATAAAAAATATAGGGAAAGATTTGATATAGCAACTTCGAGAGCAGTGGCAAATCTTTCCACATTATCTGAATATTTAGTACCGTTTGTTAAGGAAAATGGGAATGTTATTTGTATGAAAGGACCTGAAATAGATGAAGAAATAAAAACAGCAAAAAATGCAATAAATATTCTAGGTGGCAAAATATCTAAAATTGATAATTTTGAATTACCAAATAGTGATATAAAGAGAAATATATTAATTATAGTAAAAGATAAAAAAACACCAACAAGATTTCCTAGAAAGCCTGGAACACCTGCAAAAGAGCCATTAGTATAAATGAAGTAAAAAAGTCAATAAAATTTAACAAATTTATTGACTTTTTTACGTTATTTTTATATGATAGTAATATAGAAAAGAGTAAAACTTATTAATAAATATTAACTAAAAATAGGGGCGATTAAATTGGGAAAAATAATATCAGTAGCAAATCAAAAAGGTGGGGTAGGAAAAACAACAACAACAGTTAATTTGGGTACTATTCTAGCTAAAAAAGGTAAAAAGGTACTTCTAATAGATGCAGATCCACAAGGTAATGCAACAAGTGGATTAGGTGTAGAAAAAGAAATAGAACCTTCTACATATGATATTTTAGTAAATGATACTGAAATAAAGGATGCAATACAAGATACATTAATAAAAAACTTAAAAGTATGTCCTGCTAATATGAATTTAGCAGGAGCAGAAGTAGAATTGGTTTCAATGATGTCAAGAGAACAGCGATTAAAAGAAAAATTAGATACTGTAAAAGAAGAATTTGATTATATTTTAATTGATTGTCCACCATCATTAGGATTAATTACATTAAATTCATTTACAGCTTCAAATAGTGTATTAATCCCAGTGCAGTGTGAGTATTTTGCACTAGAAGGGTTAGGACAATTATTGAACACAATAAATCTTGTAAAGAAACATCTAAATAAAGAAATACAAATAGAAGGAGCTTTACTTACGATGTATGACATGAGGACAAACCTTTCAAATCAAGTAGTAAAGGAAGTAAAAAAATATTTTAATGATAAAGTTTATAAAACAGTAATACCAAGAAATGTAAGATTAAGTGAGGCACCAAGCTATGGAATGCCAATTACAGAATATGATTCACGTTCAAAAGGTGCAAAGAGTTACATAAAATTCGCAAGAGAATTTTTAAAAATAAATGAAGAAGAGAAAAAGGCAAAACATATGGTATAAAAGGAGGAAAGAAGAATGGCTAAGATGACAGGACTAGGAAAAGGATTAGATGCTTTATTTGGACCAGCTCCAGAAGAAGAGCAAGCAAAAGAAAATGATGTATTAAAAACTCTAAAAATAAATGAGGTTGAGCCAAATAGAAATCAACCTAGGAAAAGATTTGACCAAGAGGCATTAGAGGAATTATCTCAATCTATTAAAGAATATGGTTTAATACAACCAATTGTTGTAACAAAAAAGGATGGATATTATAGCATCATAGCAGGAGAAAGAAGGTGGAGAGCTTCTAAGATGGCTGGATTAACAGAAATACCAGCAATTATAAGAGAAGATGACGAAAAAATAAATTCTGAAATATCTTTAATAGAAAATATGCAAAGAGAAGACTTAAATCCAGTAGAAAAAGCTATGGGAATAAAAACATTAATTGAAAATTATGGGATGTCTCAAGAAGAAGTTGCAAAGAAAATAGGAAAAGGAAGAAGTACAATTGCAAATTGGATAAGAGTTTTAAATTTAGAACCACGAGTACTTGAAATGGCTAAAGAAGGTAAAATAACAGAAGGGCATTGTAAAGCATTACTTGCTATTACAGATCCAGAAAAACAATATCAAACAGCAATACAAATGTTGGAAAGAGGACAAACTGTAAGACAAGTTGAAAAAAGATCAAAAATAAAAGAAACCAAAGAAGAACAAAAAAGAAAACATGTATTATATAAAAATATAGAAGATACATTTCAAGGCTTTTTTGGTTCAAAGGTAAGGCTAGATGCAGGCAAAAGAAGAGGAAAAATCATTATAGAATATACTTCAAATGATGATTTGGAAAGAATATTGGATTTGATAAAATAAAAAGGAAAAGAGTGATTATATGGAAGATATTATAAATGTAATAGGAATGGAAAAAAGTATATTAATATTAGCAATATTAAGTATAATTTTGTTAATTGCTTTTATAATAACTATATTCAGAATTTCTAATATCAATAAGAAATACAAGGAATTTATGAAAAAATTGGGAAATGGAAAAAATCTAGAAGAGGATTTAGAAAATTATATGTATAGAGTAGATAGAGTAGAAAAACAAAATGCAGAAATAAATACTCTTATACAAAATATTGATAAAGACTTAGAAAATTGTGTCCAAAAAGTCGGGATTGTTAGATATAGTGCATTCCAAGATACAGGAAGTGACTTGAGTTTTACACTTGCATTATTAGATGAAAAAAATACAGGGGTTGTATTAAATGGTATATATTCTAGAGAAATGTCAAATATTTATGCAAAACCAGTTCAAAATGGTAAATCTAGTTATACTCTTTCAGAAGAAGAACAAAAAGCAATAAAAAAGGCAATGAGTGTTTAAAAGAATAAAACTTAATATATAAAATGTAAAAATTCTATTGACAAATGTTTATAAAAATGCTAATATAAATACTGTCGCTAGACATTTGTCTATAATTTGGAGAGGTGGTCGAGTTGGTTTATGGCACCAGTCTTGAAAATTGGCGTGCGTTCATAGCGTACCGTGGGTTCGAATCCCACCCTCTCCGCCAAACATTAAAAGTTAGATATTTAAAGTAAAAAAGACAAATATCTAACTTTTATTAATAAGATGGAGATGTACCCAAGTGGTGAAGGGGACTGTTTGCTAAACAGTTAGGTCGAGAAATCGGCGCGGAGGTTCGAACCCTCTCATCTCCGCCACAAGAGATATAAAGAAAAATTAGCTTTATATCTTTTTTTATAATTTGGAATTAAAAGGAACCGTAAAATAAAAATCGAAAAATGTAATTAAAAGTTGAAAAAATTTTTTTTATCTTGTATAATAAAATTACGAATATATATTATATGTAACCAAAGAGGTGATAGAAATGAAAAAAATAAGAAAAAAAATATTGATAGTAATGATTTTGGTTTTATCAGTGCTATTTATATATACAGGGCAAGTAACTGCTAAACAAGTAGAAGGATTAACCGATACTCAAAGTAATGAGGTGCAAAAAGAGGTAAACGAATTAAAAAATAGTGAAAGTAAAAGAAAAGAACTATTAAAATATGATAGAAAAAAAGTAAAGGAAAGCATAGAAAACAATAAATTAGTTGTTATAGCACAACTTGATGAAGATACAAAGAACAAAATATTAAAAACTTGGAAGAGTAAATTACAACCTGCAGGAGCAACAAATCCAGATGCTAAATATAGAAAAGCTATAGAATTTAGAGAAAAAGAAAATTACTCAGAGGATAAACTAGTTAAATTTGATAAGGGTGAAATAGAAGCGTGGAAATGGGCGTATGGTGGCTATGGACCTGTAACAAACAATGAAACTGTAAGAAATGCTTGGAAAGAAACCGAGGATTATAAATCTCCGGCTGGAATGAATAATGGAGAAGAAGATAAGACTAGTAGCATTTATCAACAACCACAAAAAGATAAAACGGGTTCAGGTACATCTGCATCTACATTAGAAGATATGGTATCAGATGGAGATTCTTTTGTGAAACAAGGAGAAGCTCAATATGATGAAAAAGAACTAAGCAAAACTTCTAGTGTAATATATAATATTTTATTGACAGTTGGTGTGTTTACATCAGTTATAATAGGAGCAATACTTGGAATAAAATTAATGATATCTAGTGCTGAAGAAAAAGCAGAAGTTAAAAAAATGTTAATTCCTTATATTGTTGGATGTATAGTTGTATTTGGTGGATTTGGAATTTGGAAATTAGTTGTTAATATATTACAAGGAATATAAAGAGGTGATAGTGTGAAAAGACAATTTTTATTTTTTACTGTAATAGTTCTAATAGTTATGACAGTAATGTGTTTTATAATACCAAATTATACTTATGCAGAAGATTTAGAGTTAGGTAATCTTGATGACTATAAAGGTAAAAGTGATAATCCTAAAACAGTTTCTACAAGAGTTGGAAAGATATTAGGAGTAATACAGACAATAGGAACAATAGTTTCGGTAATAATGCTTATAGTAATAGGAATAAAATATATGGTAGGTAGTATTGAAGAGAGAGCTGAATATAAGAAAACTTTATTTCCTTATTTAATAGGAGCCATATTACTATTTTCAGGTACTTTGTTACCACAAATCATATACAATATTATGACAAAAGATTTTTAATAATCAATAGTTTTAAAAAAAATGTAAAATATAGTTGAAAAAAAAAACAAGTGATGTTATAATAAAAAAGATAGATGTCTTTAATATTCTCAATAAATGAGATTTTATATAAAAAATAATAAAAGGAGGAAAAAATGAATAAGAAATTTATAAAAATAGTAAGTATTTTATTAATGGTAATGATGGTAATATCTATTTCAGTAAGTTCTTTTGCAGCATCTGGAGCAGGAGTTGAGCCAAGTGCCTTATCAGGTACAGCACCACAAGACAAGTCAATACAAAATGTTGGTAATAAAATAATAGGCGTACTTCAAACAGTAGGTGTAGTAATATCAGTTATTGTATTAATAGTACTTGGTATTAAATATATGATGGGTAGCGCAGAAGAAAAAGCAGAATATAAAAAGACAATGATGCCATATGTAATAGGTGCAGCACTTATATTTGCAGCATCAGCGTTAGCACAAGTTATATACGGATTTTTTAATGGAATGACAGCAGCAGGATAATAATATAAAATACAAATACAAAAGGGTATGTGAAATATTTCACATACCCTTTTTATTACAAATACATTACAAATATATTAAAAATATATTATTTTGATTTTTTTTGTATAAAAACGTTACAATTTGTGCTTTTTTTTGTTATAATTATAAATGAGTATAAATGGATATTTTACTAAAAGGAGGAGCAAAAATTGGGAACATACAATTTGCCAAGAAATGTAAAAGGAGAAGGAAGAATTCTATTCGTGTTTTCAACGAAAGCATTAATATATAGTGCAGTAGGTGCCGGAATCGGATTAATTTTTTATTTGATATTTAAAATTTTAAGCATGTCAGTAGTAGGATTAATATTTGTTGCATTATTTGCCTTAATTGGATTTGTAATAGGAACATTTAAAATGCCAGATACAAATGCTTTTGAAATAACTAAGAAAACAGGAGGAGAAAATATAGATGATGTTATAAAAAGAGCCATAAAATTTAAAATGCAAAAAAATAAAATATATGTTTATGAAGAAGAAAATAGAACAAAAGATAAGGAGGAAAATAAAAATGAGTAATGATACAATATCACAAGTATTACTAGTAGTCTTAGGAATAATGATTTTTGTACTATTTGTACTAATTGCTATATTTTTAGCTTTAAAAGTAAAAGAAAATCAAAGAAATAAAAAAACAAAAGATATACTTGAAGGAAACGAACAAATAACTTCTGGCAAAAAGAAAATTGAAAATAAATTAAATAAAGAAAATCAAAATATATCATATAATAAACAATCTATAATGAACTTTATGGAATTTGATAAAATAGAAGATAATATGATTGTACAAAAAAAAGGGAAAAGATTTTTAATGGTTGTACAATGTCAAGGAATCAATTATGATTTAATGTCACAAGCAGAAAAAATAGGTGTAGAAGAAGGATTTCAACAATTTTTAAATACGTTAAGACATCCTATACAAATATATATACAAACAAGATCAATTAACCTAGAAAGAAGTATAAGTACATATAAGACTAAGATAAAGGAAATTGAAGATAGATATACGCAAACATTATATAAATATAATCAAATGAAGGAATCAGAAATATATAAAAAAGAGGATTTAGATAAATACTTTTTCGAATTAACAAAGCAGAGAAATTTATTAGAATATGGAAGAGATTTGTTGTCTAATACAGAAAAAATGAGTTTAAATAAAAGTATATTAAATAAAAATTATTATATTATAATACCTTATTTTTCAGAAGATATGTCTGATGGAGATTATGCTTATGATGAAATAAAAAATATGGCTTTTTCAGAACTATATACAAAGTCACAATCAATTATAAGAACATTATCATCATGTTCGGTAAGTGGAAAAATACTATCTTCACAAGAATTAGCAGAATTATTATTTGTTGCTTATAATAGAGAAGAATCAGAAACATTTGGAATAGAAAAAGCATTAAAAGCAGGATATGATGAGTTATATTCAACAGCACCAGATGTATTTGAAAAGAAAATAAAAATGTTAGATGAAACAATACAACAAAGAGCAATACAATTAGCAAATCAAACAATTGAAAAAGTAAAATCTAAGCCTCAACAAATGGCAGAAGAAAAAGAAGACAAACTAGATGAATTGATAAACAAAATGGCAGAACTTGTATTAGATGAAAATAGAGCATATATAGGAGAAGATGTTGCACAAAAGGCTATTGAAGAATTAAACAAAACCGAGGAAGGAGGAGAAGAAACTAATGAAGAAATCAAAGAAAAATCAACTAGAGGAAGAAAGAGAAAGACAGTTAAATAAGCAAGAAGAACCAGGACTTTTGAAAAGTAAGACAATAAAAGAACTAATTGCACCTTCTGGAATAGATGCATCTAAAATAGATCACTTAGAAATTATATCAAATGTAAAAAGATATGCAAGAAGTTTCTTTATATCAACACTGCCACGTATGTGTACATTCCCAGAATTATTTAGAGATTTATATTTTTTTGGTGATGTAAACACATCTATATATATAACACCAATTTCTGAATCAAGATCACAAAATGAATTAAATAGAGTTATAAATGAACTAGAAACAGAAAGAATAGTTGCTGCTGATAGAGGAAATATAAATAGAGAAAGTACATTAACTCAAAAGAGATTTGAAGCAGAACAATTAAGAGATGAAATAGCTGCAGGATTTAATAAAATGTATGATGCTTCAATTATATCTACATTATTTACATATAGTTTAGAAGATTTAGATTCTTTAACAAAACTATTAGCAACAGAAATGTCAAAATCATTAGTAGGAATAAAAAGTGCATGGGCAATTCAAGAAGATGCATTTCAATCTAATTTACCACTAATGCAAGACAAAGTAAAAAAAGTACATTCTTTTGATAGTAGGTCTATGGGAACAGTATTTCCATTCACTACATCAGAAGTAGGGCATTCAACAGGAGTACCACTTGGTTTTAATAGGCAAACAGGAACGCCAATATTATTTGATAACTTTCATCCATCACTAACAAACTATAATATGGTTGTTTTTGCTAAATCAGGTGCTGGTAAATCTGTAACTATGAAAACTTTAATATCTAGATCATCAGTACTTATGGGAATTGAAAGTTTGGCACTAGATGCTGAAGGTGAATACTCAATAGTTGCTGAAAGTTTAGGAGGAATTAATGTTGTATTAAGTCCAAATTCTAGTACAATAATAAATTTATTTGATATTGAGCCAGAAGTATTGAAAGATTCTATAACAGGAAGAGAAAGAAAAGTACTTAATGTAGAAAATAAAGTTGAAGACGTTACACAAGCACTTCTTACAATGGCAAGAGGAAGTACAAGAAGTAATGATGTAAACGAACTTACAAAACAAGTTATTGCTGAGACTGTTGCAGAAGAATATGCAAGTATAGGGGTTAATAGTAATCCTGCAAGTTTATATGAATCTGGTAATGAGTTTCAACAAGGAGACAAATTATATAAAGACAAAAAGAATATGCCAACAATAGGTAGTTGGTATAAAAGGTTACAAAAGAAGGCTCAAGATAATACAAATATAGATTATCAATTCCATTATAGCTATTTATTAAAAGTTATGAAACAATATATAAGAGAATATAATGGACAAATGGCATATTTTGATGGACAATCTACATTTGAATTATTAGATGGAGCACCTTTTATAAACTTAGATATTTCTCAATTAGAAGAAAGATTTGCAAGACCACTTGCACAGCAAATTTTACTTTCTTGGATTTGGGAAAAATATGTAAAGAAAAATAGTGAAGATAGAACAAAAGCAAGAAAGAAAAGAGTTTTAGTTGATGAAGCTTGGATGTTGTTACCATATCCAGAAGCAGTTGATTTCTTAAATACAATGGCAAGACGTGCAAGAAAAAGAAATGTTTCTTTAGCAATCGTATCACAAAGATTTCAAGATTTCTATGAGAAACCAGAAGCACAAGCAGTACTTACTTCATCAGATACAAAGCTATTTTTAGCACAAGATAAATCAGAAATAGAGTACTTAAAATCAGTATTTAAATTGAGTGAAGGAGAATCAAACTTTTTAATAACTTGTTTAAAAGGAGAAGGATTATTAAAAGTGGGTTCAGATACAGCTATATTACAAATAACTCCGACTGCAAAAGAGTTTGAATTTGTAGAAACGAACTTAAATAATATAGTAAAACAAAGAAAAAAGTAGCAATATAAATGCAAGGAGGATGAAATGAAAGTTTTTACTAGTAAATGTTTTGCACAAAAGATATTAATTATACTTATGATTGTAATTTCTATAACTTTTTTAGTGCCTAGAGAAGTATCTGCAAAAGATGATTTTTCGGTAGGAGGCAGTTTATTAAAAGAAATTTTACAACTATTTGCATCATTAGGTGACATTATAATGGGACTTCTAAATAATGTGATGTTAGGTGCAGATGGTGTAGGATCAGCGATGCTAGATCAGGCAGATGAAAATTTAAAAAATCCTAAATCATGGTTATATTGTGATAAAAGTGAAAAAATAGATAAACAGTTTGATGAAGGTGAAATTGATACAAGAATAATAAAAATAAGTGATGAGAAATATAGAATACCTAACATGTTATATTCACCTGAAAATATATTTGCAGATAATATTGCAGCTTTAGATGTTAATTTTCTAAGAGAAAATAAGTATGTTCAAATATCAACTAGCCCTGATGCAGAAGAAGCAGCAGAATCATCAGCTAAAGATTTGAAAAAAACTATTGCTTCTTGGTATAAATCATTTAGAAATATTGCTGTTGTAGGACTTTTATCTGTATTAATTTACATAGGAATAAGAATTTTAATTAGTTCTGCAGCAGACGATAAAGCTAAATACAAAGAAAGCTTAAAGGACTGGCTTGTTGCTTTATGCTTGGTTTTTGTTATACATTTTATTATGTCAGGAATATTAATGCTAAATGATAAAGTCGTTGAATTATTTTCAACAAATATAAATAATGGAATAACTGTTAGCGTAGGTGGTAGTGACAATGCAACAAGATTTAGAACTAATTTAATGGGATTAGTCAGATTCCAAGCTCAATCAGCTGATTGGCAAACAGCATCTGCTTATGTAATTATATATTTGGTATTGGTAATTTATACAATAAGATTTACTATTATATATTTTAAAAGATTTTTGTATACAGCATTTTTTACAATGATAGCACCATTAGTAGCATTAACATATCCTATAGATAAAATAGGTGATGGTAAAGCACAAGCATTTAATATGTGGTTTAAAGAATATACAATGAATGTAATTATACAACCAGTACATTTAATATTATATACGGTTTTTGTATCTTCATCTATGAGTTTAGTTATAAAAAACCCAATCTATGCATTAGTAGCAATAGGATTCCTAATTCCTGCAGAACAATTCATTAAGAAGATGTTTGGATTAGACAAAGCAGAAACAACAAGTGGCTTTGGATCTTTTGCCGGTGGAGCTTTAGCGATGTCTGGTGTTAAAAGGTTACAATCAATGTCACAAAGTAGTTCAAAAGGAAGCAGTTCAAAAGGAGGTTCTTCAAAGTCTTCTGATGATGGTAATAGTAGTAAAATAAGAACAGTAGGTGGTCCAGATATAGGTGGAGCTTTCGGTGCAATTAATGGTGAAGGAGAAAAGAAACCATCTAATATTGGATTAGATCCTAAAAAACAAGCAGAAAAAGAAAGTTTAGAAGAAAAGATAGCAGATGGACAAATTGATAAAAAAGATCTCAGTGAAGAACAAAGAAATTTATTAGGAGCTAATATGCAAGATAATACCAATGATAATTCTAATGAAAGTATAGAAAATCCTATAATATATAACAGTAACAAAAATAATGATAATGAGACAATAGATCCTATAAAACAAATGCGAAAAGAAGCATTAGAAGAAAAAATAGCAAATGGAGAAGTTAATAAAGAAGATCTTACTAAAGCACAGAAAAATTTATTAAGATATAATACAAATAACAATAAAAATGATAATAAAAGCCAACTTCAAAAAGGTTGGAAAAGAAAATTAGCAGTGAATGGCGCTAAAAAAGGACTTAAAGGAGTTTATAAAGGAGCTAAAATTGCAACTAAAGGAATAGGAGCAGTTGGAGGAGCAGCAGTTGGACTTGCAGCAGGAATAAGCACAGGAGATTTCTCTAAAACAATGCAATATATGGGAGTAGGAGTTAGTGCAGGATCAGCAGTAGGATCATCTGTTGGTACTATACCAGAAAGAATATATAATGGCTCTAACGGGTTACAAGATAGTGCCTTTGATGGTATACAAAATACAAAACAGAAAATTAATGAAGCAAAATATGGATATCAATATGCTAAAAATGAGAGAGATAAAGCGTATAATGATAGAGAAAGAGCTAAAATTCTAAAAAATGAAAAAGAACAAAGAAAGTTTGCAGATATGGCTGGTAAAGTAGGATATGAGGGAGACCTAAATGATTTCATGAATGCAGCTATTGATTATAAAGAAGCAGGTGTACAAGATGATAAATTAATTGCAAATGCATTAAAAGTTGAAAATAAAAATGGTGGAGTAGGAAAAGATAATCATGATAAGGTATTAGCTATGGCAAAATTAACACATGATGGAGGATATGGAAAAGACTATATTGAAGATGATAAAAAACGTAGCTCAATGGAAAATCTATGTATGAGTAAAGTTAATAATGATAAAGATAAAGCAAGAGAAATGATGCAAGTATTTGCAGGACTTCATGACAGAGAAAAGATGTATAATAGGATGTCTGGTTTAAAATAGATAGTAGGAGGAAATATGCATAAGCTATTACAATTATATAACCAAAATAGACTAAAAGTATGGGCTATCATATTAGCAAGTATATTTATTATAGTATTAATACAGTTATTAAATAATTTTGCAAAAGAAGAAAATGACAACAAAAAAATAAGTAATGAAAATGAGGAAACAACACAAAATGTTGTTTCCTATAATCAAGAGAGTGAAAGTATAGTTTCTAGTGGCAAAGTATCAGATAAGTATAAAGATAAGTTTGGTGAGATAATAGATGAATTCTATACATATTGTGTAAATCATCAACCAGAAAAAGCATATCAAATGTTATCTGTGGATACTAAAAATTTAATGTATCCAACACAAAAACTTTTCGAGAAATTATATTATGAGTCAAAATTTGATGGAAATAAACAATATTCATTTCAATCATGGAGTACTTATGATCAAATTTATGTTTATAAAGTTAAAATTTTTGATGATATGTTATCAACTGGAAAATCAAGTGATCAAGATTCAATAGAAGATTATATTACAGTTGTACCTGATGAAGATACATTCAAATTAAATATTAATAGTTATATTACAAGAAAAGAGATAAACAAAAAAGATTCGAATGATATTATAACTGCAGAAGTTGGAGTATCAGATATATATATGAATTATCAGATTTATACAATAAGATTAAAAAATAACACAGATAAAACTATTATTTTAGATACAAGAAAAAAGACAAATACAACATATATCACTGATGAAAGAGAAAATAGATTTTATGCAATGTTATATGAAAATAAAGAAGAAGATATGATTTTAAAACCACAGGAATCTAAAACAATAAAAATAAAATTTAATGTAGCTTATAGGGAAGAATTAGAAATAGAAAAAATTACTTTTAACAATATATTAAATTATGAAGAATATTTAAATAATCAAGAAGAAAATAGTAGTAGACTAGATATAAAAATGTAACAAAGAAAAGAGGTGGCAAATTTGGGACTATTTAATTTTAATAATGAAGATATGGGAAAAAATAAAATATTAAAAAAAATTAGAAGTAAATTAGCTTTAGCTACAGCATTTTTTATAGCAAAACTTTTGCCACTTATATTAGCAACTGGAATACTATTTGTAGCTGTAGATTATTTAGTAGAAATTGTTACATCAAAGAACACACCTCAAAAAATAACACAAATTTTAGAAGTAGATGATGTATCTAAGTTAATTGAGATTAAACAAAATGAACAAGGAGAGTATTATTTAGGATTTATTGATGGTATCGATGACAAATTGGATGATGTTATAGATCAAATAAACTCTCAAGCAGGAGTTCATAATTTGCCTGGATCTAGAGATTTTTTGAAAAAATTAATAAAAGCAGAGGTGGTTACAAAATATCCTGATTTAGGGGGAGAAATACCAGAAGGTAGTGATGGATTTCAAGGAGCTGTAAAAATAAGAAGAATATCTCCGAATAAGGAGATAGGTAAAATAACAAATGTTGGACGTGGTGAAACTTCTGCAATTGAAAATGATATAATATATGATACACAGACAAAAAGTGATTATGAAGAAATAATTAATAAGTGGGAAACAGGTAAAAAATTAAAAATAAAATATGATGCTATCGTATATAAGCAAACAGAATCTAAATTAAATCCAGGTTCAGATACAGGAAACTGGGAAGCTGTATATAACGAAAAAGTAAGTGGAAATTTAAAAATAAAAGCGGGAACAGAAGTAGAGTACACAGGTACTTACAAGAATTCAACTAACCCTCTAACAAATGAAACTATTACTTATGTAGAGGTAGAAAATAAGAAAGATAATGTAAGGGGATTTGTAAAGGCTCAATTTCTAACTGATAAAAATGAGGAAAATGATAATAAGAAAACAAGTAAAGTTAATACTAATAAAAAAAGTGTAACTAGTAGAGAAAAACAAAAAACAAAAGAGTATATAGGAAATCAAGATGAATCTTATAAAGTTGCAATTGCAGCTGGACATAATGATACAGATAATACAGGGGCAAGCAATGGAGAACTTGTAGAGCAAAAACTAACAATAAAAGTAGCTGAAAAAGTACAAGAATTAATAGAAGAAAAATATTCTAACATAGAAGTAGTTCAAACAGGAAGTACTTCAAGCAATACAGGAGGAATAAAAGTAGAAGAAAGAAAAGAATTAGCTAAAAGAGAGAACCCAGATTTATGCATTCAAATTCATTTTAATTCAGGAGGAGGTTCAGGAGTAGAGACTATTTATAAAGAAGGGGACGGTGTATCTCAACAATTAGCTGAAATACTTTCTGATGAAATATCAAAGTCTATGGAATTAGATAATAGACAGGCAGGACCAGATTCAGAGAAATGTGCTAATCAAAATTTAGGAATTATTGAAAATGCAGCTACTTCTGGATTTCCATCTGTAGTAACAGAAGGTGGTTTTTTAGATGGTTCACCAGATGCAGACATAATTAAAAACGATGGTATAGAAAAGTATGCTAAAGGAATTGTTGAGGGAATAAAGAGATACATAGAAAGCGATCATTCAGGGTATTCTTCTTCGGTAGTTAATAATCAAACAGTATCTGATAGTATTGAGTCTATTGTAAGAAATTTAAAATATGTACCACTAGAAACAATGAAAAAGGATATAGAAGAAGGTAAAGAAGAAGCTTTAAAAGAATTTACTATTGATGAAAGTGGAAAAATACTTACTGCAACTTGGGAATTGGGTGAGAAGAAATCAATAAAAGAGAATGCAACAATAGATTTGGCTACAGCATTACAAAATTATGTTGTGCCATATGAATATTTATTATATTTTTATATAGATACAGATTACACTGGTTTTTCGGAAGATCTAGCAGAAGAAATTTTAAAATCAGAAATTGTTTTAGCAGTGCAAGATAATGTAACAACCACAAAAGAGAAAAAGCAGGTATTTGAAAAGAAGACTACTACAGAAAGTAAGGATACACAAAATAAACATTCCTATAATTGGAAAAGTATTGATAAAAAAGAAACAACAACAGAAGTATGTAGTACTAAAGTTGAAATAACATATGTAAATACTTGGTGTGTAAAATTATATAAAGAAAATAGTTATAGTTCTAAAGCATTAGAAATGGGAGACAGTAATGAAAAAATCATTAATATAAAAGGAACTGTAACTGATACACCATCTAATTCTTTAACAGCAGCAAAGATAAAAGAGACAGGCCGTGTTGAAAAGGAAGATGGTAAAGGAATAGATTATAGTTACAAAATATATCAAAGAGAACAAACAGATACAGAAACTTTAGTAAGTTCATATTCATCAGAAGATTTTAAAGAAGCTAAAGGACAAGAAGGAAAGTTTGTTGATTTATATAAGAAAAATAAAATGTACCAAAAATTAAGAGAACAATATTTGTTCCAAATAATATCAAATAATGAAAAAACGGCTAATTTACTAGATTTAACTAAGTATCTTATATTTAAAGCAACAAGAGAAAGTTATGGAGTAGATGAATATGATTTTGGAATATATAAAATTTCATCATTTTCATCAATGACAGGTCTTTATGGAAATTCTATTCAAGAAAATGTTTGGTTTGCATTAAGAGGTGCTGGATATAGCGAGATAGCTTCTGCAGCAGTTATGGGAAATATTCAAAGGGAATCTGAATTTGATGCAAGCAAAATAGAAAAAGCTAATGGTGTTGGATTTGGATTGTGTCAGTGGTCATATGGAAGAAGAACTAACTTAGAGAATTATGCAGTAAGTAAGGGAATTGAACCTTCAGATTTACAGACACAAATAGAATTTTTGCTTGCAGAAATTAATCCTAGTGGAGGAGCTAATGGTTTTGCTAGTTATCAAATGGGTAGTGCATCGTCAACAAAATATGATGGAAATAAATATACTCAAAGTGATTGGGAAAACGCTACAGATATAGATGTAGCAACAATGGCCTTTATGGCAGTTTTTGAAAGACCTAGTTATGATCCTTCAATTAACCACATTGCTAGTAGAAGAGAATGGGCAAGAAAATATCTAGAGGAGTTTAAAGGAAGAACGGCTCCTACAGCAGATGAAAGAATAGGGGCAATTACACTTTCTGGTGATAACGCAAATAAGATGATGCAAATGCTTGTAGAGGCTCTAAGAATAGCAGATGACGATAGGTACTCTTATAGTCAAGCAAATAGAAACGATGAATTCCAATATGATTGTTCATCTTTTGTTGCTAGATTATATAAACAATATTTTGGATTTTCGGCTCCAAACGATACGAGAGCATATAATGAACAATGGAAAGTAGGGCCAGTAGGAAGTGTTGAATTACAACCAGGAGATGTTTTATGGAGAAGTGGACATGTGGAAATGTATATTGGAAATGGATTAATTGTTGGGGCACATGGAAGCGACAATAAACCAATTCCAGATCAGATTAGTGTAATAAGTTATAAGCCATCTAGTTGGACATATGTATATAGATTTATAAGGTAATAATTTATAGGGGAAAGTATATGAAAAGATTAGAAAAGATAATAACAATAGTAGTTATTATAATAGTATTATTAATAACAATGATTTTGTACAACAAATTTCACATAAAACAACAAGAAGCAAGACAAGCAGAAATTGGTGATGAGGGAGAAAAGACAGAGTTAAAAAGTGAATTAGATGATGTAACAGACAGAATAAAATTTTTTACAGTAGCAAATTGTGTTCAAAAGTATTTAGACTATTTAAATAAAGAAAATGATAGTTATTATAGAATAGATGAACAAGGTAATAAAGAATTTATAATTGAACAAAATGAAATAAATGAAAATATATTTCAATTGTTAAGCCAAGAGTATATAAAAGAAAATAAAGTTAGTGTGGAAAAAGTTTTTAGCTATGTTGATGATATTAGTCAAAAAATTGTATTTATACCAATGAAAATGAAAGTTTTAAGAAATTCAACAGTTGATCAATATGTTGTATACGGAATAGAGGAGGACACAAATAATAAATTTATTAGGTATTTATATATAATAATTAACATGGATAACTCAAATTCAACATTTTCTGTTGAGCCAATTAATAAAGAATATAGTGATATAAATCAAATTAGTATAAATAGTAATAATGAAACAATTCAAAAAAATAGTAGTAATACATTTAATAATGAAAAGGTAACATATGAATATACTATAAAGAAGTATATGGACTATTACAAAAAACTTGCTTTAGGTACACCTAAAGATGCATATCAATTGTTAGATAAGGAGTATAGACAAAAGAGGTTTGGAAGTTTAGAAAATTATAACAACTATGTTAAGCAAAATAGGGAAGATATACAAAAATTACAATGTATGAAATATTTGGTAAATAATGAAGCAGAGTATGTTGAATATGTATGTTTAGATCAATACCAAAATTATTATATTTTTGATGAAGATTCATCAATGAACTTAAGTTTAAAATTAGATGCATATACAATAGAAAGTGATAAATTTAAAGATGAATATAATAATTATGATAATAACAAAAAAGTAATGTCAAATGTAGATAAATGGATAAAAATGCTAAACAGTAGAGATTATTCAGCAGCATATGATGTATTAGATGAAACATTTAAAAAACAAAACTTTGGTTCAAAGGAGAAATTCGAAGAATATATAAAACAAAAGTACCCATTACACTATAAAGTTGGGTATATGCAAACTTCTGAGGAAAAAGGTATATATAAACAAATAATAGAATTGAGTGATATTACTGGTCAAAGTCAAGAAATAGTTAAATTAACTATAATAATGAAACTAAAAGAAGGAACAGATTTCGTGATGTCATTTGGTATAGAATAAAAATGAAGCCTATCTTATTTAAAATAAGCAACTTATATCACTTATTTTAAATATATAGGCTTTTTTGTTTTTATTTAAATAAATTAATAAATGAGTCAACTAAAATTTTAAGCAAGTCATTTTCATTATACGTACTAATAAAAATGTTTTTTATGAAAGGAATATGAAAAAGTAAAAACAATATAAGAATAGTAAGAACAATAGAAATAAAGCTTTTAAAATAATCCTTAAAGGATTTTTTATATTTAATTTTATAACCTCTATTTTTTAAATCCTGAATATAAGCATCATAATAAGCTTTTTGTTTAGCATCTTCAATATTTTTTTTATATTCAAGACTTTTTTCATAATCTATTGCATCATTAGAAATATTATTATAATCACTTTTTATATGATTAAGTTCATTTTTTAAATTCATATTTTCATTTAATAATTCATCAGTAAGATGTTTGGTTTTAAGTTCGTAATTAGCTAATTGAGCATCATATTCACTTCTTTTCTCCTGATTAGATAAAGTTTCATAAGCCTCATTAATTAATTTTAGCTTATTTTCATATTGGTCTTTTAACACTTTTTCTTGTAAATCAGGGTGGTACTTTTTTACTAATGTCTTATAAGCTTTTTCGATAATTTCGGGAGAAGCATTTTTACTAATTTCTAATATATCATAATAATTTTTATCCATCATATCCTCCAAATTTTTATATTAAATAAGCATAAAAGATTCTTATTTAATATAACACAAAAACCAAACATGTTCAACAAGTAAATAACTTCATTTTTACAAACTAAAAGTAGAACAATTAAGAGAATATAGCATAATATAAAACAGGTGATATTATGAAAAATGGACTATGTTTAGCAGGAGGAGGAGTAAAAGGAGCAGCACATATTGGAGCAATAAAGGCTTTAGAAGAGGAAAATATAAAATTCCAATATATTGGAGGAACTTCATCAGGAAGTATTGTAGCATGTTTGTATGCATGTGGTTTTACATCAGATGAAATGTATGAGATATTTAAGAAATATTGTAAAAAAATAAAATATGTAGATTTAGAAAATATAATAAAACTTATTTTAGGATTAATATTTACAGGAAAAATAACAATCACAGGATTGAATTCTGGCAAACAGATAGAAAAGTTAATTAATAAAGTATGTAATAAAAAAGAAATATATAACATAAACGATATAAAAATGCCATTAGTAATTCCAAGTGTAGATTTATGCAATGGCGAAGTAGTTTGTTTTACATCTTGCAGGCATAGAAATGAAATTTCAGATAGTACTATTCTTGTAAATGATGTAGACATAGGAAGAGCTGTAAGGGCCAGTTGTAGTTTTCCAGTTGTATTTTCTCCATGTGATTATAAGAATATAAAATTAATTGATGGAGGAGTAAGAGAAAATGTGCCATGGAGAGAATTAAAATATCTTGGTGCAAAAAATATAGTAAATATTGTTTTTGATGAAGAAAGTAATTTGAAATGTAATAAAAATTTAGTAGAAGTGGCAGGAAGGGCAATGAATCTAATGGGAAGAGAATTGTCAAATTATGAGTTAGATGGAACAGGATGTATTATTAGAATCAAAAGTAACAAGATAGGTCTATTAGATATGAAAAAAGTTGATGAATTATATAAATTAGGATATTATGAAATAAAACGTAATATTTCTAGAATAAAAGAAAGTTTAAGTTATTAGTAATAAATTTAATGTATTTATAAATAAAATATGAGACTACAAAAAATTAATGTAGTCTCATAACATTTTTTTGTTTGCTTTAAAAAGTTGTGATATTTAAACAACAGTATTTTTATCTTTTTCTATATCCTCACAGTTTTCCATATCTAATGCCTTTTTTGCATTTTCCTTAGCATTTAAATTATCTTTTGCAACAGTCATTAAAAGTTTAATACGGTTTGTTTGATTAGATTCACTAGCACCAGGATCATAATCAACAGGAGAAATATTAGCATTAGGATATTTACTTCTAATAGTTTTTATAACTCCCTTACCAACAACATGATTTGGCAAACAAGCGAAAGGTTGAACACAAATAATATTTGGAATATCGTTTTCAATATATTCTATCATTTCAGCAGTTAAGAACCAACCTTCACCAGTTTGATTTCCGATAGATAAAACATCTTTTACTTTATCCTCTAGATGCCAAATATCACATGGTTGTAAATAATCTTTTTTAGAATTAGATAAGGCAATTTTTACATCTTTTTCTAAAATATCAATTAATTTAATTGCTGCTTTCATTATCTTAGAAGATGTTTTATTTATATTTAATAAACTATTGAAAGTAATTTTATGAGTACACATAAATTTAGCAAATCCCATAAAATCAGGTAATATAACCTCAGCACCCTCTTTTTCTAAGATATCTGCTACATAATTATTTCCAAAAGGATGATATTTAATTAAAACTTCTCCAACAATCCCAACTTTAGGCTTTTTAACAGAAGTATCTAATTCAATTTTTTCAAAATCATTGACAATATCATAAATACTTTGTTTGAATTCCTTATTAGATGATTTTTCTAGTAATTTTTTGCATTTGTCCATCCATTTATCAAATAAAGCCTGTGTCTCACCTTTATTTACTTCATAAGCTCTATTTTTAGTTAGCATTTTTTGTAATAAATCTCCATAAACAACCATTTTTAATAATTTGTCCATCATAGGAACTGTTAATTTAAATCCTGGCATTTTTTCCATACCAACTATATTAAAAGATACAACAGGAATATTACTAAAGCCAGCGTCTTTTAAAGCCTTACGAATAAATCCTATATAGTTTGTTGCTCTACATCCACCACCTGTTTGAGACATGATCAAAGCTGTTTTATTTAAATCATATTTTCCAGATTGTAATGCTTCAATCATTTGACCTGTAACTAAGATAGAAGGATAGCATGCATCATTATTTACATATTTTAATCCTGTTTCAACAGTTTTTGGAGTACACTGTCTTAATAATTCCATATGATATCCACAAGAGTTTACAGCAGTTTCTAATAATTCAAAGTGAATTGGTGCCATCTGAGGAATAAGAATTGTATAATCTTTTCTCATTTCCTTAGTAAATATCTTTTTCTTAATACCATAATCTCCTGTATTATCAATTTTGTCATGATTTTCTTGTTCACGTTTTTTCATACTAGCAATAAGTGAACGTATACGAATACGCACAGCACCTAAGTTATTTACTTCATCAATTTTTATTAAAGTATACATCTTATCAAAACTTGATAAAATTTCCTCTACTTGATCAGTTGTTACAGCATCAACACCACAACCAAAAGAATTTAATTGGACTAATTCTAAGCATTCATGTTTTCCGACAAAGTCTGCTGCTGCATATAATCTTGCATGATAAACCCATTGATCAACAACCCTTAGAGGACGTTTTGCCTCAGTTTTATCAGCTACACTGTCTTCTGTTAAAACAGCTAATCCTAAAGATGTTATTAAAGTGTCAATACCATGATTAATCTCAGGATCTATATGATATGGACGACCTGCTAAAACTATACCTTTAAGATTGTTTTCTTCAAGATATTGAACAGTTTGTTTTCCTTTGTCTTTTATATCTTGTTTACATTTTTGATACTCTGTTTCAGCCTTATCAGCAGCTTCTAATAATTCTGTTTTTGTAAAATTATATTCTTTAAATTCTTCTAATTCCAATATCTTTTTTACAAGATTTTTCTTTTCAAAAGGTAAGAAAGAATTAATAAATTTAATATTATCATTATTTAGACCTTCTACATTATTTTTTAAAACTTCTGAATAAGAAATAACAATAGGGCAATTATAATGATTATCTGCTTTATCATATTCTTTTCTAGAATATGGAATACAAGGATAAAAGATTGTTGTAATTCCTTGTTCTAATAAACTTTCAATATGTCCGTGAGAAAGTTTTGCAGGATAACAAACTGATTCAGAAGGCATAGATTCCATACCTTTTTCATATGTACTACGTTTGCTTTTTTCAGATAATACTACTCTAAATCCTAAGTTAGTCAAAAAGGTAAACCAAAAAGGATAGTCTTCATACATATTTAAAACTCTAGGAATACCTATAGTTCCTCTAGGTGCAAATTGCTCTTCTAAAGGTTTGTAATTAAAGATTCTTTCATATTTATATTGTACTAAGTTGGGTAATTGTTTAGATTTTGTAATAACTCCAGCACCTTTTTCACAACGATTTCCTGAGATATGTATTTGTCCATTACTAAATTTATTAATTGTTAATTTACAGTGGTTTTCGCAATTATTACAACGTGTATGAGTTACTTTAATTTCTAAATTATCTAATTCATCATTTTTTAATATATTTGAAGAATATTCCATATCTAAATTAGACTCATATTGTTCTTTTGAAAGTAATGCCATACCATATGCACCCATAAGACCTGCGATATCTGGTCTTACTACATCTTTTCCTACAATTAATTCAAAAGCTCTTAGTACAGCATCATTATAAAAAGTACCACCTTGTACAACAATATGATTTCCAAGAGTTTCAACATCTCTTACTTTCATTACTTTTTGAATTGCATTTTTAATAACTGAATATGAAAGACCACTAGAGATATCTCCTACTGAATATCCTTCTTTTTGAGCTTGTTTGATTTTAGAATTCATAAATACTGTACATCTAGAACCTAAATCAACTGGAGTTCTAGAATTAATAGCTTCCTTAACAAATTCAGATATTTCGATATTTAAACTTTTTGCAAATGTTTCAATAAAAGAACCACAACCAGAAGAACATGCTTCATTTAGCATAATATTATCTATTGACCCATTCTTCATTCTAATATATTTCATATCTTGGCCACCAATGTCTACAATACTTGTGACATTAGGCTCAAATTTTTTAGCAGCTGTATAATGAGCAATTGTTTCGATTTCATTTAAATCTACATTTAAAGCAGTTTGAATAAGCTTTTCTCCATAACCTGTAACACCACTATAACGTAAGATGGCTTTTTTAGGTAATTCAGAATATAACTGTTTAAGCATATTCATAACACTTCTTAATGGATTACCTTGATTACTTCCATATAAAGAGTGAAGTAGATTTCCTTCATTATCAATAAGCACTAATTTTGTTGTTGTTGAACCAGCATCTATTCCTAAATAACAGTCACCTTCATATGTTTTAAGATCTTTTCTTGAAACAGTATCTTTTGAATGTCTTTGTTTAAAATCTTCATAATCTTTGTTAGTTCTAAATAAAGGCTCTAAAGGTTTAGAAGTATTATCATGAGAAATTTTTAAATTTTCTATTTTTTTGGCTAATTCATCAGGAGTAATAACATTAGTACCTAATGAATCTAAAGCAGCACCCTTTGCGACAAGTAAGTGGGCTTCTTCAGGTACGATTACTTCATCATCACTTAAATTTAAAGTTTCAATAAATCTTGTACGTAGTTCAGACAAGTAATTTAAAGGACCTCCTAAAAATGCAACATTACCTCTAATTGGTCTACCACATGCAAGGCCACTTATTGTTTGATTAACAACTGCTTGAAAGATTGAAGCTGCAATATCTTCTTTAGCAGCACCTTCATTTATTAAAGGCTGAATATCAGTCTTAGCAAAGACACCACAACGAGAAGCAATTGGATAAATAATTTTATAATTTTTTGCAAGTTCATTTAAACCAGCTGTATCTGTATGTAGTAATGATGCCATTTGGTCTAAAAATGCTCCTGTACCACCAGCGCATGTTCCATTCATACGTTGTTCAATTGATTGATCAAAATATATAATTTTTGCATCTTCACCACCTAATTCAATTACAACATCTGTTTTTGGAATATATTTTTCAACAGCACGTTTACAAGAAACAACTTCTTGTATAAAGTCTACTCCTAAGAATTTAGCAGCTGACATTGCTCCAGAACCAGTAAGTGCTAATGTAAAGGAATTAGAAGGATATTTCAATAATAAACTTTCTAATACATTACATACTGTATTTTTAGTATCTGAAAAGTGTCGTTGATAATTTTTATATATAGTATTTCTGTTTTCATCCATTACGATAATTTTAACTGTTGTTGAACCAACATCTAGTCCAACATGTAATATTTCACTCATGACAAAATCTCCTTTTTTGTATATAAAATTTATGCTATTAAACACCTTAATTTTATACGGAAAAAGGCTTTTTGTCAAATGGAAAATGCTGGTATATAATTATTAAGTTATTTTAATATTAATTTAGTAATTTCAATAATTTATTTAATAGTAATTTTTTTATTTATAAGAAAAAATTTATAGTATATTTGACAAATGTAAAAAGTTTTTATTTTATATAATTAAATTCTAATAAAGTTCTAAAACGGACAAACAAATAATAAGATTAATAATAAATAAACAAAGACAAGGAGGACAAAAATGAAAAACAAAAAAATAGTAATCATTTTTACAGTAATATTAATACTTATATTATTAGGAGGATATTTTGCAATAAAATATGCAAAACAAAAACAAGAAAAGGAAAATAAAGTAGATGAATATACACCACAAGAAGAAATATCAGAAGAACAATTAAGACAGACAATAGTTAGTTTATACTTTCCATCTAAAGAAACAAAAGAATTAATTCCAGAAGCAAGACTTGTAGATATCAAAGAAATTATAAATGATCCATATGACAAATTGGTTGTACTATTAATAGAAGGACCAAAAAGCGAGAAAGAAGAAGCTGTGATTCCAAAAGAGACAAAACTATTAAAAAGTTATATGGAAGATGATTGTGTAACATTAGATTTTTCACAAGAATTTTTAAATTACGACAAAACAAATGAAAAAACAAAAGAAAATATGGTAAATAGTATTGTAAATACTTTAACACAACTAACAGAAGTAAATAAAGTGAAAATTTTAATTGAGGGGAACCAAAATAACGAATTCAACGAAACATACACAAAAAAGTAAAATAAAATTATTTAAATAATTTATATATTTTTATATAATGAGCAAATTTATTAAAATTATTTAAAAAATATTCTACTTCATTTAATGATTTCATTGTATTTTTTTTATAAGATTTAAAAGATTTTTTAGGAGGTGATTTCTTTTCACCTCTATTATTTTGTTCCACAATATCACCCCATATAAATAAACATATAATTTTTGATTTTTTGGCTATTTTATTATATAATATGTAAAAAGTTTTTGACTGTTCTAAAAAATAAAAGATAATAAGAAAAGGAATCAAATATGGATAAAATATTAAAAGAAAATGAGAGAATTGATGATTTAGAATTTAAAAATTTAAAAATAATACAAAATAAAAATGGCTTTTGTTTTGGAATAGATAGTATACTTTTATCAGATTTTGCAAAAAACATAAAAAAAGATTGTAAAGTTCTGGATTTAGGAACAGGAACTGGAATTATTTCCATATTACTATGTGGAAAAACAAGGCTAAAAAAAATAGTTGGGGTAGAAATACAAAGTGAAGTAGCAAAAATGGCTAATAGAAGCATAAAGATAAATAATTTAGAAGATAAATTTGAAATAGTAAATGATAATATTTTAAATCTAAATAATATATATCAAAAAGGAACATTTGATGTTATTGTTACTAATCCACCATATAAAAAAGAAAATACAGGAATAATAAATGAAAGCAAAACTAAGGAATTGTCAAGGCATGAAATAACAGCTAATTTAGAAAATTTTATAAGCATATCCAAAGATATGCTAAAAGATAAAGGTGAATTTTATATGGTTCATAGACCAGAGAGATTGGTTGATATTTTAAGTATAATGAGAAAATATAAGATAGAGCCTAAAATATTAAGAATGGTTTATTCAAATGTAAATAAAGAGCCTAATTTAATTTTAATTAAAGGAGTAAAAAATGCTAGGCCATTTCTAAAAATTGAAAAAAATTTATATATATATAATGAAAAAGGAGAATATACAAAAGAAATATTAAAGATATATAATAAAATCTAATAATAAAAAGGAGATTCAAATGGAGGAAAAAAATATAGGAACTTTATATATTGTAGCAACACCTATTGGAAATTTAGAAGATATAACATTAAGAGCAATAAATATTTTAAAAGAAGTGGATTTGATTGCAGCAGAAGACACAAGACATACTTTAAAGTTATTAAATCATTTAGAAATATCAAAACCAATGATAAGTTATCATAGGCATAATGAACAAGTAAAATGTAAAGAATTAATAGAAAAACTAAAAGAAGGTAAAAAAATAGCATTAGTATCAGATGCAGGAACTCCAGGAATTTGTGATCCAGGACAAGAAGTTATAAAAGAATGTATAAAAGAAAAAATTAATATTACACCAATACCAGGAGCATGTGCTATGGTAAATGCTTTAATAATTTCAGGGTTAGATACAAGTGAATTTACATTTTTAGGGTTTTTACCACTAAATAAAAAAAATAGAAAAGATAAATTAGAGGAAATCAAAAAATTAAAAAATACGGCTATTTTATATGAAGCACCACATAAATTAAAAAATACATTAGAAGATTTAGATTTAGCATTAAATAATAGACAAATAGTATTAGTAAGAGAAATAACAAAAATACATGAAGAATGCATAAGAGGAACAGCTAGACAACTTATAGAAAAAGTTGAACAAATAAAAGGTGAGATAGTATTAATCATAGAAGCAAATAAAATTCAAGAAGAGAATAAATTAAATAATTTAAGTTTAGAAGAGCATTTTTCATTTTATGAAAGGCAAGGGTTTAGTAAAAAAGAAATTATAAAAAAAATTGCAAAAGACAGAAATGTTAGTAAAAATGAAATTTATCAACATTTTGTAATATAAATAAAAAATAGGATAAAATAAAAGACATTGCTTATTTTATTTAAAGCAATGTTTTTTATTTTATCTTGTTTTCTATTATTTGTCTTCATTTAATTTTCCAATTTTAGAAGAGCAGTCTTTACATATTAGTTTTTCATGATATGATGATAAATTTTTATTACTGCCACAGAATATACAATTTGGTTCAAATTTTCTTAATACAATATTAGAACCTTCAACATAAATTTCAATTGGGTCTTTTTCGACAATATCAAATTGATTTCTTATTTCAATCGGAATAACAACTCTTCCTAGTTCATCCATTCTTCTAACAATTCCTGTTGATTTCATATGATAAATCCTCCTTAAAAGTTATATTTTTTACAATCCCATATTCAATATATCATAAATAAATACTTGGGTCAATTATATTGTAATAAAAAATTAACTTTCGAATAAAATTATTTTGGTGATAAAGTATGTTAAATATAGTTTGGCCAATTTTTATAATAATATCATTTTCTTTTGCAATTTTTTCAGGTAATATAGAAAAATTAAATTCATCTATATTTGAAAGTACAACAGATGCAATAAATCTATCAATAAGTTTATTAGGGACCATTTGTTTATGGAATGGAATAATGCAAATAGCAAGTAGTACAAGTGTGATAGAAAAATTAACAAAATTTTTAAAACCAGCAATTAAATTTTTATTTCCAGAATTAAAAAATAATGAAAAAATTCAAAAGGAAATTTCTATGAATATGGTAGCAAATATTTTAGGGTTAGGTAATGCTGCAACACCATTAGGACTAAAAGCTATGCAATCAATGCAAGAGGAAAACAGTAAAAAAGATACTTTAACAGATTCTATGATGATGTTTATAGTTTTAAATACAGCATCAATTCAAATTATACCAACTACAGTAATAGCTATACGTAATTCATTAGGGTCTAATAATCCTACTATGATTGTATTTCCTGTTTGGATTGCAACAATTGTAGCAGCAGTGGCACGGAATAACAGCTGCAAAGATACTTATAAAACGAAGAAAGAACTAACAAAATATGCAAAAGGAGATAAATAATATGAAATTAATAAATTTTATTTCAAATTTAGCTATGCCAATGATTATTCTAATGATTGTTATATATGGAGTAAAGGAAAAAAACAAAGTCTTTGATACTTTTTTGGAAGGGGCAAAAGAAGGAGTGAAAATAACATTTAGTATTTTTCCTACTTTAATAGGACTTTTTGTTGCAATTGGAGCTTTAAGGAGTTCTCGGAATATTAGAATTAATCATATATATAATTAACCCAATTTTAAATATAGTACATTTTCCAAGTGAATTAATGCCACTTGCCATGTTAAGACCTATATCAGGAAGTAGTTCAATAGCTGTTGCAACTGATATAATGAAGAACTACGGGGTGGATAGTCAAATTGGAATAATGGCTTCTACAATTATGGGGTCTACAGAAACAACATTATATACTATTGCTATTTATACTAGTTGTGTGAAAATAAAAAAGACAAGGTATATTTTAGTAGCAGCACTAATTGCAGATATTGTTGGAATGCTTACTAGCGTAGCAGTTTGTCGATTGCTGTCGTAAAGTTTTTATTGACAAAAGAAAAAAAGGGAAGTATAATAAGAAAAATTATTTCAAAAAAGGACAAATTTATGGTGACAAAAATAATTTTATTTATATCGATTTTTTATATCGTAAGAAAAATTATAATCAAGAAAAAATCCAAAGAAATTTTAAATAATAAAATTAGTTAAAAATAAAAAGCGTAATTAAACTTGTAGAGAAAATATACTAAATAAAATAAACAAACAAGCCCCTATATTATATTTTTATTTAATTTTCTCTACAATACCAAATAAAAAATTAATTATCTGTGATAAGTTTCACCTTTTTGTATTTTAAAAGCTCTAAATACCTGTTCTAATAAAAAAACACGAATTAATTGATGGGGAAAGGTCATCTTAGAAAAGCAAACTTTTAAATCACACATATCTAACAATTTTTTTGTTAAACCTAAAGAACCACCAATTATAAAAGTTAAATTACTATTTTCCATAGATAAGTTTTCAATTTTTTTAGAAAATTCCTCTGAAGTAAATTGTTTACCATTTAAATCTAAAGCAATTATATAAGAATCTTTTTTTATATGATTAATAATATTATTACATTCTTTTGTTTTAATATCGTTTTCCAAGCTATTATTTAATTTATCTGGAATTTTCTCATCAGGTAATTCAGTAATAGTTAATTTACAATATTTAGAAAGTCTTTTTGAATATTCCTCTATTGCATTTTTTAAATAGTTTTCTTTTATTTTACCGATACAAATAACATTAATACTTAGCAAAAAAGTCATCTCCTATCTTAAATTAAATAATTACTAAATTATTAATTATAATGAAATAATCTTACTTTGTGAATCTCTAGAAGCAACATTAAGTTGCAAACTATTTTGATTATAGTTGTTAGAGATTAATTCATCAACTACTGTTTGATATGCAAGTTCAGGAAAATTACTTTCTTTACTTAAATGACCAAGCATAGCATTTTTAAGCCCTGATTTTAAAAGATGAGAAATGGTTTTTCCTGCAATTTCATTTGATAAATGTCCAGTAGGTCCTGCTATTCTTGATTTTAATGTAAAAGGATAAGAAGAAAAACGTAAAATTTCAGGATCATAATTTGCTTCTAACATAACAAATAAACTTTCTTCTAAGTTTTTCAAAATATTATTTGTCATATGTCCGATATCTGTTGCAATACTAATTTTTTTATCTTCATTATATATATTAAAACCACAAGGATTAGCAGCATCATGTGGAATAGAAAATGGGTGAATGGTTAAATCACCAATTTCAAAATTTTCACTTAATTTGAATGTTTTTATGTTTTTATCTAAAATTTTATCTTTTTGTTTTGGCATAGCATCTAAAGTTTCTTGGTTTACAAATACAGGCAAATCAAATTTCCTAGAAAGTGTACCTAAACCTTGTACATGATCAATATGTTCATGTGTTACTAAAATACCATCAATTGAATTTGGGTCAACCTCAATATTATTTAATGCAGTTTCAATTTTTTTACAGCTAACTCCAGCATCAATTAATAATTTAGTATTATCTGTTTCTACAAAAAGACTATTTCCACTACTTCCACTGTATAAACTACAAAAATTTATCATAAATATTTCTTCCTTCTTTAGTTAAAACTAATGTTATTTATAATTATTCATTTACTCTTTCAATTTTAGCTCCAATTTTTCTGAATTTTTCTTCTATATTTTCATAACCTCTATCAATATGTTCTAAGTTATAAATTTCAGTAATACCTTCTGAAGCAGTTCCAGCAATTACTAAAGCAGCACCGGCTCTTAAATCAGAAGAGTAAACAGGAGCTCCATACAATTTTTTTACACCTTCAAAAAAGGCTGTTTTTCCTTGCGCAGTTATTTTTGCGCCCATTTTATTTAGTTCTTCTGTATATTGAAATCTAGAATCCCAGATGCTTTCATTTATAACACTAGTGCCATTTGCTAAAGATAAAACAACACCCATTTGAGGTTGCAAATCAGTTGGAAAGCCTGGATAAGGTAATGTTTTTATATTAGCTTTATTAGGTCTCTTATTACACCAAACTCTAATACTGTCACCATTGTCTTCTACATTTGCACCAACTTCCAATATTTTAGCAGTAATAGATTCTAAATGTTTTGTAATACAATTTTTTATTAATAAATCACCTTTTGTTGCAACAGCAGCAAGCATAAAGGTACCAGCTTCTATTTGGTCTGGAACAACAGAATAGGTAGCGTTTCCAGAAAGTTTTTCTACACCATTAATTTTGATAACGTCAGTTCCAGCACCTCTAATATCTGCACCCATTGTATTTAAAAAGTTTGCTACGTCAACTATATGAGGTTCTTTTGCAGCATTATCAATAACAGTAGTACCTTTGGCTAATACAGCTGATAACATAACATTAATTGTTGCACCTACTGAGACAATATCCATATAAATTGGAGCACCTTTCAATTTTTTTGCTTTGGCATAAATTGTACCTTTTTCAACTGTTACATTTGCTCCTAATAACTCAAATCCTTTTATATGTTGATCAATTGGTCTTGCACCTAATTTACAACCGACCTGGCATACCTACTTCAATTTCACCCATTCTTCCAAGCATACTACCTATAATATAGTAAGAAGCTCTAAATTTACTTGTTAAATCTAGAGGGGCTGTTGTTGTTGTGATATTTGTAGTATCGACTGTAATACTATTTTTATTATTCCAAGTTATTTTTGCACCTAATTTTTCTAGTATTTCACAAGAGATTTTAATATCACTTATATTAGGTAAGTTCTCAATTGTACATACACCATCTATTAAAAGTGTTGCTGGTAAAATGGCTACAGCTGCATTTTTTGCTCCACTTATATTTACTTCACCTTTTAAAGGAGTTGGCCCTGTTACTACTAATTTTTCCAATTAAATTACCTCCACGAAATTTACAATCTATTATAAAATGTTTTTTTCAAATTTCAAATAAAAATAGAGTGTATATATTAATTAACACTCTATTTTGAATAAATAATAACATAAAGTTTAAATGAATGCAACTATTTTTTAGCAGTAATTAAACCATTTTCGTTAAAAAATTCTAATAATTTAAATTTGAATTTAATTTCTGAATTTGAATCATTAGAAACAAGAGCAAATTCTTCTTGTGACAAGCTATTTTCTAACAATTCTTTAGATTCTTCTGGAACTACACCAGAACTTATATCTACAAAACATAAAGGAGGGAACATCACACACCACCAATTGTGTCCTTTTGCTTCACCAATTTCAACTCTTAGTGCATCATAAAAACCAGCAGGAAGAGAAACATCACCATAGTTTTTAGTAGGAAATTCAAAATTACCAATATTAATATTTACATCATATGAAAAACCTTCATTTTTTATAGTATCTAATGCGATTTGCTTGAAGTTATCTTTATTTTTTTCTACTAGGGAAATAGCTTCTTCTTTTGTTTTACAATCTGAACAAATTTCATTCATATATATAAGTAAATTATCACGAACTTTGTATTTTAAATTTTGGTCTTGAGTACTATCACTGTTTGCTAGAACATGTAATCTAAATACACTATTTGCGATATCATGAGAAATATTTTGTGCATAAGAGAAAGCGCATATTGTTGTATATATAAAAAGTAAGAAACTTAAAATTAATACCATTTTTACCTTGGGATTTTTAAAGAAATTTAATATAATTTTCATTTGTTACCTCCGAAAAACTTTTTTTGAAAAATATTCTTTAACTTAATTATTACCAAATTTGATAAACTTTATACAATTTGCAAAAAATGTCGATGAGTTTTTTTGAAATATAATTGACATATTTGTAAAGAAATGGTAAAATTTACCAGTAAGCCAAAAGAGAAAACTGACAGTTCCGTAGATTAAAGAAAAAAGGAGCGAATTTTTAATGAATGAGAGTCAAATAACAAAAGAAAAAACATGTGCATTTTATGCTAGTGATTATCACTTTGAAATAATAAGTTTACCATATATAGAAGAACAACTAGAAAAAAACAAACAAATAATAGTTTTAACTGAAAATGATTTAGAGGAAAGTGTAAAAACTGTAATTTCTAAAACAAATTTAAAGGAAACAAAAAGAAAAAATATTTTTAGCATTGATTGGAATAATGATAATTTAAGTAAATTTAAAAAAATAAAAAAAGATATAGAAGATCAAAAAGATATAATAATATTTATAAAAGGAAAAGAAAATTACATTAAAAATGTAAATAGAAACATAGAAAAATTTGTAAGCAATAAAGATAATGTTAAAATAGTTGATTGTTATGATATAGAAGAAGTATCACAGGATATACATAGTATCATGAATAAATATGAAAAAGTTTTAAGTACTACAGGAGAAAAAGAAATCAATAAAATATAATAAAAATAGTTGATATTTTAAAAAAAATGGTATATATTTTAGGGAGAAACAAAAAATATAGCAAGAGAGGAAGTTACATATGAATACAAGATTAGAAAATATAAAAGCTATTTTAAAAAAATATGGACAAGAACATTTATTAAATCATTATGAAAAATTAGATGATATTCATAAAAAACAATTATTAGATCAAATTGAACAAATAGATTTTGCTTTAATTGAGAATTTATATAAAGGAACAAAAAATGATGGTAAAAAAGCAAAAGATGTAATAACACCAATTGAATTTTTAGATAAATACAAACTAAACGATGACTATAAAAAATATGAAAAAATTGGGCAAAAATCAATTAAAAATGGAGAACTTGCAATTGTTACAATGGCAGGAGGACAAGGAACAAGATTAGGTCATAATGGTCCAAAGGGTACTTTTGATATAGGTTTAGACTCACATAAATCACTTTTTGAATTGTTGTGTGATAGTATAAAAGAAACAAACAAAAAATATGATATTACAATTCCTTGGTTTATTATGACAAGTAGAGAAAACAACAAAGCAACAATAGAGTTTTTTGAAAAACATAAGTATTTTGGATATCAAAAAGATAAAAATCTATTTTTCTTTATACAAGGTGAATTACCAATGTGTGACACAGAAGGAAAAATATTAATAAATGAAGAAGGTCTAATAAAACTTGCAGCAAATGGACATGGACGGAGTATATGAAGCCTTAGTAAAAAATAAAATGACAGATAAAATGAGAAACCTAGGAGTAAAATGGGTATTTATTGGTGGAGTAGATAATTGCCTAGCTAAAATGACTGATGAAGTATTTTTAGGATTAGCAATTGATAAAGGAGTATGTTCTGCATCAAAATCAGTTGTAAAGGTTAGTCCTGAAGAAAAAGTTGGAGTATTTTGCAAAAAGAATGGAAAGCCTAGTATAATTGAATATATTGATATAACAAAACAAATGGCTGAAGCTGTTGATGAAAATGGAGAATTTTTATATGGAGAATCAAATATAATAGCGCATTTATTTACATTAGATGCAATTGAAAAGATGGGAAAAGAATTATTACCATATCATACAGCATTTAAGAAAGCCACATATATAGATAAAGATGGAAATTTAGTAGTGCCAAATTCACCAAATGCATATAAATTTGAAGCATTCATGTTTGAAGCTTTTGGGGCAATTGATGACATGGTTGTGTTGAGAGTAAGAAGACAAGAAGAATTTGCGCCATTGAAAAATGCAGATTCTGCTGGAGTAGATTGTCCAAAAACAGCAAGAGAACTATATAAAAAATATCATAATTTAGACTAAGTAAGTAGGGTGAATTAGTAAAAATCTAAATTCACTCTTCTATTGTTTTATATAAATAGATATATAATATAAAATGGACAAATACTATATAAAATGTAAAAAATTATATAATTATAAAGAGAGGATGAAAAATATGAATTATTTAGAAGAATATAAAAAATGGTGTGAAAGCCCAGAATTTGATGAAGAAACAAAAAAAGAGTTATTAGGAATAAAAGAAGATGAAAAGGAAATAGAAGATAGATTTTATAAAGAACTAGAATTTGGAACAGCAGGACTTCGTGGAATAATAGGAGCAGGAACAAATAGAATGAACAAGTACACCGTAGGAAAAGCAACACAGGGATTAGCAAATTATATAATAGAACAAAAAACAGCAGATAAGGGAGTTGCAATTAGTTATGATTCTAGAAAAATGTCAAAAGAATTTAGTTTAGAAACAGCTTTAATATTAAATGCTAATGGAATAAAAACATATTTATTTGAAAATCTAAGACCAGTTCCTGAATTGTCTTTTGCAGTAAGAAATTTAGGGTGTACAGCAGGTGTTATGATAACTGCTAGTCATAATCCACCTAAATATAATGGATATAAGGCATATTGGGCAGATGGGGCACAAATTGTATCTCCAAGAGATAAAGAAATAATAAATAAGGTAAGAGAAGTAAAAAATTATAACGAAATAAAAAGAATATCAAGAAAAGAAGCAGAAGAAAAAGGATTATTTAATATTGTTGGGAAAGAAATGGATGACAAATATCTAGGTGTCTTAAAAAGCTTAGTATTAAACCCTGAAATTGTAAAAGAACAAGGAAGGGATTTAAAAGTAGTATATACACCATTACATGGAACTGGAAATACAGTAGCTCAAAAACTTTTAAATGAAATAGGATTACAAAATGTATATGTTGTACCAGAACAAAAAGATCCAGATGGAAATTTTCCAACTGTAAGTTATCCTAATCCAGAAGATAAAAAAGCTTTTAAATTGGCATTAGAATTAGCCAAAAAAGTAGATGCAGATGTAATATTAGCAACAGATCCAGATGCTGACAGATTAGGAGTTTTAGCTAAAGATGCAAAAACTGGAGAATATATGGATTATACAGGCAATATGTCAGCTTTATTAATTGCAGAATACAGAATTTCACAAATGAAGGAAAAAGGGATTCTTCCAAATGACGGAATGTTTATTACTACAGTTGTATCATCAGAACTAGCAAAAGCTATCGCAAAAGAATATAATCTAAAATGTTTTGAAGTTTTAACTGGATTTAAAAATATTGGTAATGTAATGAGAGAAGCAGAGGAAAATAAAAGTAATACATATGTATTTGGTTTCGAAGAAAGTTATGGCTGTTTAATTGGAGATTATGCTAGAGACAAAGATGGTATTGCTGCAGTTATGGCACTTTGTGAAGCAGCTTGCTATTATCGCTCAAAGGGTAAAACATTGTGGGATGCAATGCAAGATATTTATAAAAAATATGGATATTATAAAGAAACACAAGTATCTATTGTATTAGAAGGTGTCGAGGGGGCAGAAAAAATAAAACAAATGATGACAAATATGAGAAATACACCAGTTGAAAAAGTGGGAGATTATAAAGTTTTAACTTTTAAAGATATTCAAAAAGATGTAGTAAAGAATATGATAACAGGTGAGATTTCAAAAACAGGGTTACCAACATCAAATGTTTTATATTATGAACTAGAAGATAATAACTGGTGTTGTATACGTCCTTCTGGAACAGAACCTAAAATTAAATTATATATGGGTGTTAAAGGAATATCAGATGAGGATGCAACTAATAAATTAGAATATTTAAAAAATGCTATGTTAGATATTGTAAAATAATATAATAAAACCAGCTTTTATATTTAGAAAAGGCTAAATATAAAAGTTGGTTTTTATTATTGTTTTTCAGTTTTCCACTCATCAATATTTCTTCTTATTGCTCCAAATAGATTAGCACGAACCATTGGAATGGTTTTTGTTAAAGTAAAGATAAGCTGTTTCATATCTTCTCTTTTTGAAGTACCGATCCATAGGACAAACTTTTGGCATAACACTTAAATTATTTTTCTTTATAAAACGTTTAGTGTCTTTTTCGGGGGTAAATATTAAAGGTCTTATTAATGTTATCTTAGAACGATCCATATAACTAACAGGTGCAAAGGTTCCAATACTTCCTGTATAAAAAAGATTTAACAAAAAAGTTTCTAAAACATCATCTTGATTATGACCAAGAGCGATTTTATTACACCCTTGTTCTATTGCAACAGTATTAATTGCACCTCTACGTAAATTAGCACATAGTGAACAAGGATTTTTTTCTTTTCTTATATCAAAAACTATTTCTTTACTATTACTTTTTTCTATAAATAGAGGAATATCTAAATCATCACATATTTTTTGTAAAAAGTTTGTATCAAAAAAGTCAAATCCAGGATTTATACTAATTGCAATTATTTCAAATTTTTTAGGATAAAATCTTTGCAATGATTTAAATGCATGTAGCATGGTAATAGAGTCTTTTCCACCTGATAAGCAAATCGCGATTTTATCATTTTCATCTATCATATTATATTCTTCAATAGCCTTTCTCATATGGCTTAATATTTTTTGCATTTTAATCACCTTTTGATATTATAACATAATTTGTAGAATAGTGAAAGATAAGATCAAAAAAATGTTGAAATAGTTATGTAAATATAGTATAATTATTAATTAGTAACCAAGTAACAATTTTCCAAAAAGAATAAGGAGGAAAAAATGGCAGAAAAAAGCATTACTAACACAAGGAAACGGAGGTTCATGCAAATTACAAATGAACTAAACAATGGGCTGAGTATCCAAGAAATATCAGAACAGCTTGGGGTGAGTGAAAACACAGTAAAAAGAGATATGGACTATATGAGAAAAAATCCAGATTGGATGTATCACTAATGCTTATAAGAAGAGCTTAGGTAATTACCTAGCTCTTCTTAAATATTAATTTTATATAAAAAATACTAATTAAATAAAAGTAATAATTTAAATAGACTTATTTAAGTTTATTAAAATAAAGAAAAAATTATAAAACTTGCGTTTTTAACATAAATATAATATAATTGGCTTATATTATTTATGTGCTTATAGCTCAGCAGGATAGAGCAGTCGCCTCCTAAGCGACCGATGGGGGTTCGAGTCCCTCTAGGCACACCACTTTCAAGAAACAATATAAAAAGTTAGGCGTAAGAGCAAGTAAAAAAATAAATCTTTTATTTAAAGAATTTATCAATTTTTTTACTTGCTTTTTTGTCATTCTTTTCTAAGGCATGATGTATTACTTAAAATACATAAAACAATAATGTACATAAATACAACAGGTATCTAATCTATTAGTTGTGTTACAGCATTATATTTTATAAAATAAAATATGCACGTTTTCAATTATTTGTAATTTAAATCTAAATATGTTATAATAAAGACATAAATAGTTGAAATACATTGTTTTGCATACATGAATTTTTTAGGTAGCATTTACAATGTACATGGCATTCACTAAATTTTTTATAGACAACAAGGAGAAGGACGATTATGAATGAAAAAAATATAGTGAGAAAAAATAATGATATTTGTAACAGACTGTTTCCAATTGCTTTTGCTATTTTGCTTTTAGTAGCATTGGTAGTAGGTGTGATTGAGAAAAACAACCCAAACGAATATACTTATGTAAAGAAGTATGAATCACTTGATAAATATTCGGTAGTACTTATCGATAAGGAGATAGGAAATAGTCAAGAGGTAAATTTATATTCGTATGGAATAGCAGAAGACTGTAATAGGATAAGTGTAGATACTCCAGAAAAGTTAAGGAAATACTATGAAAATTATTGCAACAATCCATCAGTGGAAAAAGTATACGTTATTGTGTCAAGTACTAATAAAAAATTAGCAAAAGAAATGGAAATGCAAAATTATAAAAAATAAGATAATATCCATATAAGAGCCATGCTTATATGGATAAAATTTTGTGTTTTTCTATAATTGACAAAAGATAGCTAGATTGTTATAATTTTAAATACATAAAAAAAAGAGATATAGGAAAAAAGATATGAATGAAGAATTTATGAGAGAAGCAATAAAAGAAGCAAAAAAAGCATATAAAAAGTTAGAAGTTCCAGTAGGAGCAGTAATTGTTAAAAATGGGGAGATTATAGCAAGAGCACATAATCTAAAGGAAACTAAACTAGACACAACAAAACATGCTGAAATTTTAGCTATTCAAAGAGCAAGCAAAAAATTACAAAGTTGGAGACTTATAGATTGTGAGATGTATGTAACTTTAGAACCATGTTCAATGTGTGCAGGAGCTCTAATAAATAGTAGAATGAAGAAAGTTTATATAGGGGCATTAGATAAAAAAACAGGTGCAGCAGGTTCTGTGTTAAACTTATTTGAAGATTATACTTTTAATCATAAAGTTGAAATAGAAAGAGGCATTATGAGTGATGAATGTGAAAAGCTATTAAAAGATTTTTTTAAACATTTAAGAGAAATAAAAAAATAAAATTTATTGCTTTTTTGGGGGAAATATGAAAGAAAAAATAAGATATTTAAAAGATAAAAAAATATTTCACATATGTATGATAATTATAATAATAACAGTTATTTTATTTGTTTTAGCAATGATTGTTGTAAAATATAGTGTTGAGGGTGAAAAAAACATGCCTTTTAACTTATCAAAAGTGACAATAATTAGTTCAGTAGAAGGAATAGATAAGGATTCAGGTGAAAATAAATGGGCTTTTGATGTAAATCAAAATAATGATATTTATTTATATATAGAAAAGAATAAAAACTATAATGCACAAGCACTTATAAAAAATATAATAATTGACAACATATCAGTTCAAAAAGAAAATCAAAAAGGTACAATAAATTTTTATAAACCAAACGGTTCTATTCAAGGAGGATTATTCTATAATATCCCTGAAAACTTAGCACAAACTATAGAATATGTGGGAGCAATGGAATCAAATTTTGGAAATTTAGAGGTTGCTAATCAAGGGGGAATAATTGCTTTTAGATATAGCAATGATAAAATAGGAGAATATATTTCAAATGATGAGGAAATAAATCATAGTCAATTACTAAAAAAAGCTAATATAGATATAGAAGATTTAAAAGCAAAAATTTCATTTGACTTAATAATAAAAACTGAAGAACAAAAAGAATATAAAGCAACTTTAAACTTTGATATGCCAATAGATGAAATATTAGACAAAGGAACAACTTCAAAAGAAATAACTGATTTAGAAGATATAGTATTTAAAAGAATAAAAAATTAAAAATTATACTTGATAAAATATACAATCCATTATATAATACAAAAGGTATATATTTTTAGAAGTATATTTCTATGGAGAGTATACCAATAAAGACCTATGAATCTTGTCAGGTCCGGAAGGAAGCAGCAATAAATAGTTTATCTTTATGTGGGGTGCTTTCCATAGAGAAATATTTCTAAGGTATCTACTTTTTTTTTGATAATATAAAGGATGTGAAAAAATATGGGGTACACAGCTCTTTATAGAAAATTTAGACCACTTACATTTTCAGAAATAGTCGGCCAAGAACATATAACTAAAACTTTAAAAAATCAAATTATTGCAGGAAGAGTAGGGCATGCATATTTATTTAATGGTGGAAGAGGAACTGGAAAAACATCGGCAGCAAAAATATTAGCAAGAGCAATTAACTGTTTAAATCCAAAAGATGGAGAACCTTGCAATGAATGTGAAATCTGTAAAGGAGCAATAAATGGATCACTAACAGATATTGTTGAGATGGATGCAGCATCAAATAATAGTGTAGAAGATATAAGAAGTATACGAGAAGAGGTAAATTTTTTACCAACAAAAGCTAAATACAGAGTCTATATTATAGATGAGGTGCATATGTTATCAACAGGAGCTTTTAATGCTTTGTTAAAAACATTAGAAGAACCACCAGAACATGTTAAATTTATATTAGCAACGACAGAGCCACAAAAATTACCTGCAACAATTCTTTCTAGATGTCAAAGGTTTGACTTTAAAAGAATTTCAAATGAAAATATAATAAAAAGGCTAAATATAGTATGTGAACAGAGCAATATAGAAATAACCAAAGAGGCTTTAAATATAATAGCTGTTCTTTCTGAAGGAGCAATGAGAGATGCTTTATCTATTTTAGAAAGATGCATACAAGATGGGGAAAATAAAATTGACGAAGATAAAATAAAAGACTTGATAGGGATTCCTAAAATAACATATGTAAGTAACATAATAGATGCTATTCTTAAATATGATGTAGATAAGGCTCTAGAAAATATAGATGTTGTATTAGAAGAAGGAAAAGATATAACAAATTTAATTTGGGAAATGATTAAATATAGTAAAGATATTTTAGTATATAAATCTTCAAAGAAGTTAGAACTATATAATCAAAATGAATTAGATAAAATAAAAACTATTTCAGAAGGAGTTTCCAAAGAAAAATTAACTTATTTAATTTATGAATTATCAGAATTAGAGAATAATATAAAATGGTCTACACAAAAAACAATCATGTTTCAAGCAGGAATTATAAAGTTGTGTAGTAAACAATTAGACGATAACTTGAATTTAGAAGAAAGAGTAAACAATATAGAAAAATATTTAAAGTCTGGCAAGCATATAGTAAATCAAAATGTTATAACACAACAAGTAGTAGAACCAAATATTACAAGAATTACTGAAAATGTAAATATGGAAAAAAAGGCTAAAGTAGATGTAGGGGCAAAGGCAAGGACTGTAAATAGCTCAACTAAGAAATTTTCAAGTAATTCTGAAGAATATTGGCCACAGATTATGAGTGACTTAAAACAAAGTGGGAAAATTGTATTATATACAAACTTAATGGGAACTAGGGCAAAACAAATAAATGATATGACAGTTGGAATAGAATTCCCACATGGTATGACAGCTTTTGGAAAGGCAGTATTAGAAAAACAAGAAAACATTAGGGATATATCAAATTTAGTTTCTATAGCATGTGGAAAAGAAATGCAAATTAAGTATATTACGCAAAATAAAGATATTCATCAAATGACAAATGAAGAGAATTTGCAAAATATTGCAAAGGATTCTGATATACCATTTAATATAATTGATTAAAACTAAAATAAATAATTAAGGAGGAAATAAAAATGGCAAAAAGAGGTGGATTTCCAGGAGGAATGGGAGGATTCGGAGGAATGAATCTAAACAATTTAATGAAAGAAGCAAAAAAAATGCAAGCTGATATGGAAAAATCACAAGCAGAATTAGCTACAAAGGAATTTGAGGCATCAGCAGGTGGAGGAGCAATTAATGTTAAAGTTTCAGGGGATAAAGCTATCAAGGAAATAAAAATAAAACCAGAAGTAGTGGATCCAGAAGATGTAGAAATGTTAGAGGACTTAATTTTAACTTGTGTAAATGAAGCATTAAGAAAAGTAGATTCAGCACAGGCTTCAGAATTAGGAAAATTTAATATTCCAGGATTAATGTAAATAAGCAGGAAGGAAGAAAGGTAATGTCACTTTATTCACCATCAATTGAAAAGTTAATTGAAAGTTTTGAAAAGTTACCAAGTATAGGGCATAAAACAGCAGCAAGGTTAGCTTTTTATATGTTAAATTGTTCTGAAGAAGAAACAAATGAGTTCGTATCTTCTATTATAAATGCAAAAAAGAATTTGAGATATTGTAGTAAATGTTATAATATATCAGATACTGATCCTTGTTCTATTTGTGGAAATCCTAAAAGAGACAAATCTGTTATTTGTGTAGTAGAAGATGTAAGAGATATTGTTGCGATGGAGAAAACCCATGAATTCAAAGGTGTTTATCATGTGTTACATGGATCAATTTCACCAATGAATGGGATTGGACCAGATGATATAAAGATAAAAGAATTATTATCTAGATTAATGGAAGGTGAAGTAAAAGAAGTTATTTTAGCAACAAATCCACGAGTAGAAGGGGAAGCCACTGCAATGTATTTATCAAAATTGATTAAGCCTCTAGGGGTAAAGGTAACTAGAATTGCTCATGGGATACCAGTAGGTGGAGATTTAGAATATACTGATGAGATTACTTTAACTAAGGCTTTAGAGGGAAGAAGAGAAATATAGCCTATTATACACGTTTTTTATAAGACGTGTATTTTTTGTGCTACTAAGTAAAAAGTCTATTTTTTGATTATGTAATATAAATATAATATAAATGTAACAAAGTAGAGCAAATAGTATATCCGTAAATAGTTTTAGGACTTGTATTAAATATAAAACTTATTACCTATTGAAAAATTAAAAATTCATTTATATAATCCTGTAAAATAATAGTAAAGGTAAAAAAGAGGGGTTAAGTATGAATTATTTAAGAGAAAACAAAAGAGGTTTTTTATTTAAGGTATTTTTCATAGGTTTATTCATTTTAGTTTTTAATATTTTTGTTTTTAAAAACGAATCTAATGCTATATCAACAACTATGGATATATCTAATTTAAGTGAAATGCAAATTCAAAAGTTGAGTCTAACAGCTACAAATAATGCACAAAGTAATAATGGAACATTTTATCAAGTTAATATTAATGCTTATGTAGACACGAGACTAACTGGGCCGGGAAACAGAAGAACTATATATGGGAATGGAGAAAAAGTTTGTATTGATGTATCTTTTTCAAGAGAGATACAAACAGTATCTGAGGATGTGAAAATGTTCATAAAATTTGGAGATGGAGGAGAAATTGAATTAAAGCCCGAAAAAAATCATAATAATGGTGTATTACATTTTACACATATAATAAAAAAAAGTAATAAAGGAACTCTTTTTGTTTTAGCTTTAGATGGTAAAGTTACAGATAATAATGGAAATACTATAAATTTAGGATTACAAACAGGAGATGCTATTAAATATTCTTATATCAGTGCTGATAGTGATGATATTGATTATTTTAATACAATTGAAAAAACTGTTGGTTGGAATGGTGATAGTGTATCTAATTATGGAATAAAAGTATATTACGAAAAAAGTCAGAAATATTATGGAAAAAAGAACAATTCTATAAAACAACTTGTAAATGAAAATGAAATTAAAGAAGCCATTATAAATAGTTTAGAGGTTAAAGTAGGTGAATATGCTGGAAAAGGAGAAATACAAGCACAATTTGAAAACATAAATGAAAAAGAATGTATATGTATTGTTTATAGTGCTAAAAATGTGTATGGGGAATCTGGAAAAATTAAGATTAGTACAAGAGAAAATCCAAGAGATTCTAATAAGTATTTCTTATGCAATTCAGTAGGAAACATTCAAAAGAGAAAAGAATTAATAGAAGCTGAAGATACTATTAAAGAAAAATATAAAACACCTTTTGTAACAAAATCACAATTTAGCATTAATGGAAATGATTTAAAGTCAGATATAAATATATGTAGTGGAACAATTAAAGTTATAGTTGATTTTAATGAGGATATTTACAAGAAGGATGGAACAAAGTATAACAATAATGATATAATAAATGACTTAGTTTTTATAGAATTTGTAGATGAAAATGGAAATAAAACTGTAGATGCAAATGGAGAAAAATTAGTAAAGGTAACAAATAATAATCAAGTTACTATTACTTATAACATAAAAAAAGGAGACAAAGGTCATATCAAGTTTACGATAAATGGAGGAAAGGTATATGATAAAGTAGGGCATACAGGAGAAAACAAAGTTATATATCAAACTCCACGATTCCAAGGACCTAAAATTATAATAGATACAACAGATTTGATTGTAGAAGGTACTTCAATAAGCAGTAGCCCGGTTGCAGAGAAAATATATGTTTATAATAATAAAACATATGTAGGTAATGGAAGTACTATAAGTTATATATTAACTTTTAACAAAGAAGTTATAGCTATAAATAATAAAATTAAATTATATGGTGAAGATGCATTTGTAGAAAGAGATTCCAGTGATTCAAAAAAAATTATTATTAGATTTAAAATACCAAAAGGAGCAAATGAACCAATTAAATTTAATAATAGTTACCAAATTGCAAAAGATAATTACGGAAACGTATATACAATAGGGGCAGGTTCAGAAATAGGCAAAGCTGATACGGCTGGACCATCAGTGAAAATTATAGCAATAGACAAAAATAATCAAGAGATTAATGATATAACTAATAGTGATAAGATAACTTATAAAATAGAATTTAAAGATTATGGGTCAGGAGTAAAAAAAGGTAGTAAGTTAGATAAAGATAATATAGTAGTTACCAATGGTATAATTACAGGATATGGATATGATGACAATATAGCAACAGTTGAAGTTGTACCAACAGGAGATGGTATGCAGACATTATATGTTAAGGAAAATGCCATTACGGATAATCTAGGAAATGGAAATAATATGAGTCAGATATCAAGAATAAAAATAAATTCAGCAATTCCTAATATCAACTTTGAAACAAATGGTGGACAATATGTAATGCCACGTACGGGAGATAAAGCTGGAAATGCAAAGATAGGAACAAAAGTAACAGCATCTGAAAACTTAAAAAGTTTAGAATATGCATGGACAACATCTAAGGATAAACCAAGTAATTATAAGAAGTTAGATAATAATTCTGGAGCATACTTAATAGAAAAAACAGACATTAATAAAGCAGGAACATATTATTTACATATAAAAGCAACAAGTACATCAGGAAATATAGGAGAAGCAACGTCAAATGCATTTTATATTAAAGATAGCCAAATAACACTTAAACCTAGCAAAACAGAAAAAACTAAAGATAATATAGAAGTTAAAATAGAATATGGAGAGTGTTTAACGGAAAATAGATATGCAGGATTTAATAATTCTAGAGAACCAAATTTAGAAAAAGTAACTGTGACAGAAAATGGAATAGTACATGCAGAAGCTACAGATAAAGCAGGAAATAAAGTTATTAATGAAATACAAATTAATAATATTGTTAAAGAGATACCAATTAATTTTGGAACAGAACAAAAAACAGTTTTATCAACTGTTAATAAAGATGCAGTAAATTATGTGATAATAAAAGATGGAACAAATTTAGAAAATTTATTAAATACTGTACAAAATAAAGAAAGTGTTAATATTACTGTAAAAGACAAAGAAGATAAAGACTTACAAAAGACAGATATTATGAAAACTGGACAAAAAATTTATGCTAATGGAGATACAGAAAAACCAGCATATGTAGTAATCGTTAAAGGTGACTTAAATGGTGATGGTAAAGTTGATATATTTGATATGTTTGAAGTAAACAAATATAGAATAAATCAACTAGAGCCAGAAATAGAACAATTAATAGCAGGAGATTTAACAGGAGACTCTAAATTAAATATATATGATATATTTGAAATTAATAAAGTAAGAATAGCTAATGTTATATAAATAAAAAAGGATAGTATAATTGTACTGTCCTTTATATTAGTCAAAATAGATAATTATAATTGGTTTTAAGTGGTCTAAAAAATCAAATAAAAAATGTCATAATTTGTTGACTTTTTAGTCATATATATATATAATTAAAATGCTAAAAAAATATTAAATAAAATACTAAAAAGAGTATAAAATCTAAAGAAAAGGGGATATTTCAATGAAAAAAAGGTATAGTTATATCATTGGTGATGACAATTATATTTATTATTAGTAGTATAGGAGTTGTAAATGCAGCTACAGGAAGTGTAAGTATAAGTGCAACTAGTAATGAAATAGAAAAAGGAAAGAACGTAGAAATTATAATTTCAGCAGAAAGTGTTGATAAAGTAAATGGAATAACAGCAACTCTAGGATATGATGACCAAGTATTAGAATATGTATCTGGTGAAGTTACAAGTGAAAATTGGAGTAAAATAAGTAATGGAAAAAACGAGATAGCAGTAATTACTAATAACGGAGGAATTGCGCAAGATAATATATATAAATTAACATTTAAAGTCAAAGAAAATACAACAGCTTCTTCAGCAACAGTAAAATTATCTGGAGTAACGTTATCTACATCTGTATCTGGATCAGATGGCAATGTAAATATTGGAGATAGAAGTGTAACAATCAATATAAAAGGTAATAATTCTGGAAATAGTAATAGTGGTGTTGGGGATTCTGGTAATCAAACAGCAAGTACAAGCATAAATAATAGTCAAAATAGTAGTAACAATCAAGGTAACAAAAGTGATGCATCTACAAAATTAACAAAATCAGGTACATCAACATCTAAAACAAGTACTGTAGCAAGTAAAACTAAGTTACCAAAAACAGGAACAAATTACATATTAGTAGCTATTATGGCAATAGGTGGAGTATTAGCTGTTACATTTTATAAGTTATATATAAAATACAAAGATGTAAAATAATATAAGTGAATATAATAGTATTAAATAAAAACTATATTCTTATCGTAATTAGTTACTTAAGAATATAGTTTTTTATATTTATAATTATTAGGTTTTTGCAAGTAAAGCATCACAAATTTCTTCTGTAGAGTGAGGTTTAGCTAATATAAATGTGTTTTTCTTCATAGCTGCTAACTTATCTGAATCTGATAATAAATCTTCAATTATAGCCTTACTATTATCTGATTTTTTTAGCCAAACAGCAATACCTTTGCTCTCTAAAAACTCAGCATTTTCTTCTTCTTGACCAGGTATAGGATTAATAATAACCATGGGTAAGTGAGAAGCTAAACTTTCAGAAGTAGTAAGTCCTCCCGGTTTTGTAACGACTAAGTCGGAAATACTCATTAATTCAGGTACTTCATTAGTAAATTCTAATATTTTAACAAAATTAGAATTATGGGTGTTATTCACAATATCCTCAAAACTTTCTTTCATTTTTGGGTTTTTTCCAGCAATTGCAATAATTTGTATATTAGAATTTGCTGTAACAAAATCTTCAAAAATTTGAGCTGTTTTAGTTCTACCTAATCCGAATTCACCACCACCAAAAAATAGAACAGTTTTCTTTTTATTAGATAAACCATATTTTTCAAGTATTTGAGTCTTATCATAATCTTTTAAGAATCTATTTGAGATTGGAATACCACTTACATATATTTCATTTTCGGGAATATTTTTTTCTATTAAATATTGTTTCATTTTATCATTAGCAACAAAAAAATAATCGGTAAAATCATGACCAACTAACCATTGATCATGTGGAGCAAAGTCTGTCATAATAGTAGCAATTTTTGCTGTTATTTTCCCTTTCCTTTTCAAATAGCTACACATTTGACTTCCAAATGGATGGGTAGAAATAATCAAATCAGGTTGTTTTTCTCTCAAAAGTTTAAGTAATTTAACTGCTAAAATTTGATTAGACCTTGAAGAAATATGGGCTAAAGGACCTTTTTGAGAATCAGAATAAATTTTTCCCCAGGCCCAAGGTGCTTTTTTTGCCATTTCACGATATGCAGCAGTAGTAACCTTTTCAATAGCTTTATTTACATATTTCATGCAATCGATTAACTCTACATCATTATTTTTATATTTTATATTAATACAATCTTTGATAGATTTAGCAGCATTTAAATGTCCTCCACCATAAGAAGCGTAAAAAATTAAAATCTTCATAAAATCCTCCTTAATATGCTGTTTGTAAAATATTTAATCAAAAGCATTTTACCATATAAAATGAAAAAATTCAAAAAATGGAATATTTTTTTCAAAAAAATACAAACTAAGGACATAAAAGAAAAAAGAAGGGTGATTTTTTGAAAAATATATTAAAAATAATATTTTTATGTTTGATTTTAATAATAGTATCAATTAGTATAATCTTACTAAATAATATACAAAATCCAAATACAAGCTATGCAGCAACTTCAAATACTTCTGATATTCAATTAATGGCAAGAGCAATAAATGGTGAAGCAAGAGGAGAACCATATGAAGGACAAGTAGCAGTAGGAGCAGTTATATTAAATAGAGTAAAACATTCTCAATTTCCAAATACAGTTTCAGGAGTTATATATCAATCTGGAGCATTTACAGCTGTATCAGATGGGCAAATAAACAGTGCAATACCGGAAGACTCAACTGTATATAAAGCAGCACAAGATGCAAAAAACGGATGGGATCCAACAAGTGGGTGTATATACTATTTCAATCCGTCAACAGCAACAAACAAATGGATATGGTCGAGACCACTAGTAAAAACGATAGGAAAACATAGATTTTGCAAATAAGAGGGACAGGACAAAAATGTTTCATTAGTTTTGTCATGTTTTATCGAATTTTATTATTAAATTAATATTCGACATGGTTCTACATTTGTATGAAACATTTTTGTCCTGTCCCCCTAAATAGTTCAAAAAAGGAGAGTTTTAAGTTATGAATAAATTGGTAGATTGGAAAAATAGATTAAAAAAGGGTCATATGCTAAGTGTAATATGTGTACTCTTAATAATAGTAGCAGTTTTAGGGGTTGTACTTTATAAAAAACAAGCGCAATATAGACAAGCATCTGAAAATAGCTACAATATGGCATTTTATGAATTGGTGGATTATGTGCAAAATGTGGAATCATATCTTGCAAAATCCGTAATTTCATCGACTCCAGAACAAGGAGCAGAGACATTAACTCACTTGTGGAGAGAAGCAAATTTAGCACAAAGTTATTTAAGTAGACTACCAATAGAAAGCCAGGAGTTAGAAAATACAGAGAAATTTTTAAACCAAGTAAGTGATTATAGTTATACACTATCTAGGAAGAACATATATGATGAGAAATTATCAGAAGATGATTTGAAAAATTTGAAAGATTTGCATGGCTATAGTGTAGAATTAGAAAACACGTTAAATCAGTTATCAGAAGATTTAAATAGTGGTAGATTTAAATGGGGAGAATTAACTAAAAAAGGAAGTATTGCATTTGCACAACAAGTAGATAATATTTCTAAAGAGAGTTTTAGTAATTTAGAAGAAAATTTTCATGAATATTCAGGTCTAATATACGACGGAGCTTTTTCTGAACACTTAACAAGACAAGAAAAGAAAGGTTTGACAGGAGAAGATATTGAAGAAGAACAAGCAAAGAAAAAAGCAGAAGAGTTTATTGGAAAAGATGAGGTGAAAGAAATAACTAACTTAGGATATTCGGAAAATGCATCAGTTCCATCATATGATTTTTCAATTACTAATAAGAAAGATGAGACAATAAATATATCAATTTCAAAAAAAGGTGGACATATTGTTTATATGAATTCTAATAGAGAAGTAAATACTGAAACAATATCACAAGAAGAAGCAAATAAAAAAGGAAAAGAATTTTTAAACAACAAAGGGTTTAAAAATATGAAGGAAACTTACTATTTAAAACAAGAAGGAATTGTTACAATTAATTATGCTTATATGCAGGATAATGTTGTAATATATCCTGATTTGATAAAAGTAAAAGTTGCTTTAGACAATGGAGATGTTTTAGGAATGGAAACATCTGGATATTTAAACAATCATACTACTAGAGATATAAGCAAAATTAAAATAAGTCAGCAAGAAGCTAAGAAGAAATTAAATAAAGATTTGGAAATTGAAAGTGAAGGATTAGCAATAATACCAACAGAATGGAAAACAGAAATACTTTGCTATGAGTTTAAAGGAAAAGTAGATGGTAGAGAATTTTTAGTTTATATTAACAGCGAAAATGGAAAAGAAGAAGATATTTTAATAATAAAAAATACACCAAATGGTACGTTGACAATGTAATTAATTGTATATAAAGGATATTTATTAAGAAATAAAGGTACAAAAATAAAAACCAAAAAATCAAGTTTTAAGCAAATTAGATTTTTTGGTTTTTTATTTTTAATTGAATTAGTGTCTTTTATAAGTATCTTTTGATAATAGTTGTGAACCAATAACTTTACCATCACGTTTTAATATTTTATATGCTTCTGAATAAATTGCAGTTGAAGATTTACCTGTTACATAAGAAGAGATTTCAACTTGACAATCATCATCTTGTTTTAATCCGAAGATTTTAAAATTTGCAACTCCATTTGAAACAGAACATACTAATTTTATAGGGTAATTTCTATTATTTTTAAATTGAAAATCAATTGAACCATATACAACAGTTGCATCTCTACTAGCTGTTACATAAGAAGGAACAAATTGATGATTAGTTCTTTGAGTTACTTCTAAATTGGCATAAACTACGGCATTATATAATGTAGAAGTGATTTGGCATATTCCTCCACCAAGGCCATCTACAACAGAACCACTTACATAAATAGCAGCTTCTTTGTATCCAGCAGCAATTGTTCTTGCACCTACTACTTTATTATATGAAAAAGTTTCACCAGGCATTAAAACAGTACCATTAATTTTATTTGCAGCAAGAACCAAATTTGTGGTTCTATTCTTATTACTTGCAGGATAATTAGTAGAAAATGTTGATAGTAAATCTGGAAAAGCCTCTGTTCCTATCATATTTGTTGTTACTTTTGGGTACAATATTTTTAATGGAATTGTATATTCATCTTTTGTTTTATCATTTAAAATTGCTTTTGCCTCATTTAGTGAAATATTAAAATCTAAGCCATTTTCTGAAGGATATACTGAAAACGGATTTTGTGTATAGTAAGCATCTTTTGGATCTTTACGAATTTCATTATATATTTTTTCAATATCAATAGAATTTGGTTTTTGTGATTTTACAACTAATTCTATAGGATTATTGATGTTAGAAATATCTGAAATAGCAAGTTTAATAGCATCTATACTAGCATCCACATCGACTACATTTCCTTCTTTTCCGAGAAGTGATTATAAGATTATTTCCATCTATATAATAACTACTTTCTTCTACTTTATCAGGTAACTGAGTAGAAATATCTTCTAAATTTTTTGTTAATTGTTCTTTATCAAGTTTTAAAGAAGGTTCTATATTTACATATCCAAACATAGTAGATAATACATATAAATTATTTTGGAAAATATTTCCTTGTCTTCCTATACTATATGCACTATTTGTAGCCTCTTTTATATCAAATGTTGCATTAATTTGGGAAAGTGATATTGTAGTTTCAAAATCGCCATGTTTTACTTTGATTTCTGTAGGTAAGTTTTGATTAATATAATTTTCTACTTGATATTTTGCATCTGACTTGCTTAAGTTTGAAACATCTAATCCTTTTATATGTACTCCTGATACAATATTATGATTCCACATATTATAAATTGTGAAAATAGATAAAGATACTATTATTATAGTTATTGCAATAATAACCAATAAACTGAAAATTGAAAGTACAGTCTTCTTTTCTTGCATTACTGGAGTAAATTCTTTAGAAGGTGCTGTAACTAAATCTTGTTTTTTAGAATTGTTTGTTTCTTCTAAATGTGCTTGTATCAAGGGTTCATTATTTGAATTTTTATTTTTTTCTAAATCTTTTTCTTTAATGTCCATAAAAATCTCCTTTATAAATCGTCATTTTTATTATAGCATACTATTTTGTCAAAAAAAATAAAATTATATAAAAAGTTGTCAAAATAAAATTTGAAAAATAGTAAATAATAAAATTATAAAACTTAAAATAAATAAGTTTTATAATTAATTATATGTAATCTTTATTAAAAGATTAACAAGGAGGATGTTATGTCTAGAAATAGTAAATTAATATCTGAAAATCTAAGAGAAGAAATAGCAAAGGAATTAGGAGTATACAATCAAGTAAAACAAGATGGTGGTAGTTGGGCAAATGTATCATCAAAAAATTGTGGGAATATTGTAACTAAAGCAATTGAAATAGCAAATAGAAGTGTAGAAAACAAATAGTAAAAACTCTAGAAGAGAGCGTAATCTAAAAGGATTATGCTCTTTTTAATTTTATTTGAATTTTAAAATAAAAATTAGGAATAAATTACAAAGAATATAAATTACTAAAATAGAATGTACAAATATGTATAATTTTATATTTACAACAATATAAAAAGCTTGAGAATAATAATATAATAATATATAATATAAGACAAATAAAATAAGGTGGGAAAAATAAAAAATGAAAAATACAGAAGAATTTTTAATAGCACCAATATATTATAATGGTAAAGTATATCTAAAATATGCAATTTATGAAAAAAACAAAATAAAAATAAAATTTTTTGAACAAGTAGAAACACAAAAAGTTAAAATAGAAGATAAAGAAATATTAGAATATTTGGAAAAAACATATAATTCCAAAGAAAACAGAATATATTAATAAGGAAGGAAAATATGGAACGTATTGAAAATGAAGAGCTTTTAGAATATGTAAAGCAAGAAACATTTAATAAGCTAAATGATTGTAAATTATTCAAAACTATATTGAAACCAAAACAGATACGAAAAAATCTTGATAAAAACATACTAAAAGTATATACAAATGAAGCAGATAATATAGCCATAGCATATTTTGAAAATAGACGTATTGTTATTTGTAAATCTGGAGAAAATGGAAGAATACTAACAAAAGAGGATATAAAAAAGAAAAAATTAGAAGAAAGTATTGTGCATGAAGGAATACATGCAGTTTTAAACCATAAGGATAATAAGGGTACAGGAATTCTAAGAGAAAACATAGGAAATGGATTTAATGAGGGGTATACAAATTGGGTTTTAGAGAAAATAGGTTTTAAAACAAAAACCTATAACGAATTAACTAATATTGTAAAACAAATAGAAATTGCAATTGGTAAAGAAACATTAATAAAGTTTGGTAAGAAAAAACATAAACAAATAGCAAAAGATATGAATATGACACAAAAAGAATTTATAAAGTTTTTACTACAGATGGATGAAATAAATTCGAGAGTATTAATATTAAGAGAGCTACATTATATCGACAAATATTATGACATAGTACAAGAGATAGAACAAAAAGGGGAAACAAAAAAATTACAGGCTCAAAAGGAAATAATATATGAATACATAAAAGATACAGAATATTTTTCGTATTTAGAACAAGAATTAATAAAAAAAATATATCAGTACAGTGGAGAAAAAGATTATACTAAATATAAGCAAGATATATTAAGACAAGAATTTATATTTGAAGAAGAAAGAGTCTTACAATATCTTAAATATCAAGTAGAAAATAAAATATATAATCATTTGTTTAAAGACAAATTCAAACAAATACTAGAAAATAGAGATACAACACAAAAGGAATTTGAAGAATGTGAAGAATATTTTAAACTTAGCAGAAAGGTACTAAGTACTGAAGAAAATTGCAGGTATAAATTCCAAGATAAATTGCAAAAACTAGAACAACAAGAAAAATTACTGGAAAATAAAAGATTAGAATTATTACAAAAAAGAGAACAAAAAGATACTAATTCACATTTAAATGATAAGAAACAAGAGTTTTCAAAAAGAATAAAAATAAATTTAGGAAGGAAAATAAAACATGAAACTAAATTTACAAATACAGAAAAAGATCAAAATAATGAAAAAACAATATAAAACTTATAATATAAGCTTTTAAGGAGGAAAAATTAAAATGAGAGATTTATTAGTAAAAGATATTTTAAAAGTAACAAAAGGAGAACTAATAATAGGAAATGAAAATTTAGTGTGTAATTCTTTTTCAAGAGATACTAGAAAAATACAAAGAGGAGATGTGTATATAGGGATAAAAGGAGAAACATTTGATGGAAATGGGTTCTGGAGGCAAGCCTTAGAGAACGGAGCAGACTGTGTAATTATACAAAATATTGATTTTAAGGAAGAGGAAAAAGAAGAGTTTAAAGATAGAACAATTATAAAAGTTGAGGATACTTTAAAAGCATTATACGAAATTGCAGCATATAAAAGAAGTTTATATAATATTCCAGTAATAGCAATTACAGGAAGTGTAGGCAAAACAAGTACAAAAGATATTGTAGCAAATGTAGTTAATAAGAAATATAAAACACTAAAAACAATTGGAAATAGCAATAATAACATTGGGTTACCATTTACAATATTAAGGCTTAAAGATGAAGAAGCAATGGTATTAGAAATGGGAATGAATCATTTTGGAGAAATTGAATTATTAAGTTCTATAGCAAAACCAGACATTTGTATTATAACAAATATTGGAACATCACACATAGGAAATCTTGGTTCAAGAGAAAATATATTAAAAGCAAAGCTGGAAATTTTAAAAGGATGTAAAGATCCAGTAGTAGTAATAAATAATGATAATGACTTATTAAATAAATGGTATGAAGAGAATAAAGAAAGTATAAAAATAATCACATATGGAATAAAAAATAAAAGTGATTTTAATGCGAAAAATATAAAATTGGAAACAAATAGAAGCATTTATGATTGCAAAATAGATGGGAAAGACATAAATATAACAGTGCCAGTAGGAGGAGAGCATTTTGTCTTAAATAGCTTATGTGCTACAGCAGTTGGAAAAACTTTAGATATAGAAATACAAGATATAGTAAATGGAATTGAGAGTTTCGAGTTAACAAAAAATAGAATGGACATAACTGAGATAAAATCAGAAATAAAGGTTATAAATGATGCATATAATGCAAGTTTTGAATCAATGAAGGCATCATTAACAGTACTTGCAGGATTCAAAGAAAACAGAAAAATAGCAGTATTAGGAGACATGTTTGAATTAGGAAAATTTTCTAAGCAATTACACGAGAAGGTAGGTACAGAAGTGTACAAAAATAATATTGATATTTTAATTTGTAGTGGAGAAAATTCAAAATATATAGTTAAACAAGCAGAAAAAGAAGGAATGGAAAAAGATAAAATATTTTATTTAGAAAACAAAGACGAAATAATAGAATTATTAAATAAGATAAAAAGACCAAAAGATATTATCTTATGGAAGGCATCTAATGGAATGAAATTTTATGATTTAGCGACAAAATTTATAGAACAAAATCAATAAAGACGAAAAGGTAATAGGGTAACCTTTTAAAAAACCTAAAATATTCTAAATAAAGGGATGATAAAATGAATAAGGAAAAATTAGGAGTCATATTTGGTGGTATGTCCACAGAGAATGAAGTTTCTATTGTGTCAGCAAATGCTGTTTTAGAAAATTTAGATAAAGAAAGATATGAAGTTTATCCAATTTATATAGATAAACAAGGAAATTGGTGGAAATATTTACAAACAAATCAAAAGGCTGGATTTGGACAAAAAATAGAAAGCAAAGAAAAAATAGAAAATATAATGGAATATTTAAAAAAATTAGATATAATTTTTCCTATATTACATGGATTATATGGAGAGGATGGAACAATACAAGGATTATTTGAATTATTAAAAATACCATATGTAGGTTGCAAAGTGTTAGCAGACAGTGTAGGAATGGATAAAGTATATACAAAGATAATATTTGAAAAAGCAGGATTAAAACAAGCAAAATATGAATATGTAAGAAAATATAAAGATAAATACATATATATAGATAAACAATTTAATGAAGAAATAATGACACTTGAAGAAATAGCAAAAAAAGTTTCAACAAACATAGAATTTCCAATGTTTATTAAACCATCTAATTCAGGTTCTAGTGTTGGAATTAATAAATCAAAAAATTTAGAAGAATTAAAGCAACATATAGAATATGCATCAAAATTTGACAATAAAATATTAATAGAACAAGCAATTGAGGGTAAAGAAGTAGAATGTGCTGTACTAGGAAAAGAAGACGTAATAGCATCATGTGTTGGAGAAGTAAAATCAGCAGAAGAATTCTATAGCTATGATGCTAAATATAATAATCAAGAATCAAGGACTGAAATACCAGCAAACTTACCAGAAGAAATATCAAATAAAATAAGAAAACAAGCAATAAAAGCATTCAAAGCAATAGATGGAAGAGGATTATCAAGAGTAGACTTTTTTGTAGAAAAACAAACAAACAAAATATATATAAACGAAATAAACACAATGCCAGGATTTACAAGTATTAGCATGTATCCAAAACTATTTGAACAAAGTGGAATTCCATATAAAGAATTATTAACTAAATTGATCGAAGGAGGACATAACTAAATAAGTTCATTTTTATATAGAAAATAGTAAGAATATAATTTTATATAAGTTTAAAAAATCCATAAAAACTATGGATTTTTTTTAAATTTATGATATAATATATCTACCTAGTTTTAGGAGAGGATGTTAAAAATGGTTTTTAAAAATTATTACAAAATATTAGGTTTAGAAACAAGTCATGTTTCAATAGAAGAAGTAAAAATCGCATATAGACAGGCTGCTAAAAAATATCATCCTGATTTAAATGTAGGAGATAATTTAGCAGAAGAAAGAATAAAAGATATAAATGAAGCATATAGAATATTATCTGTTCCTGCGTCAAAGAGAAAATATGATAGAGTTTGGAATTCAAAATTTTCAAAGAACCAAAAAGCCTTTTCAGGAAAAGGGCAAAAAGGAGCAATTTTTTCTATGTTTTTAGGAGATATAGAAAAAGAAGATGATAAACAAGAAAGTGATAAAAGTGGAGATCCAAAAAGAGGAGAAAATGTCGAAACAAAAATAGGCGTGAATTTATATGATGCTTTTTATGGATTAGAAAAACAAATAGCGTTAAAGACTGTAGAAGGTGAAAATAAAACATTTTCCGTAAAAATACCACAAGGAATACTTGATGGTGAAAAAATAAGACTTATAGGGCAAGGAAAGCCTGGGCAAAATGGAGGTAAAAACGGAGACTTATTAATTAAAATAAATATTGAAAATGATAAAAAGTTTAAGTTACAAGGATATGATATATATACAGATTTATTATTGACGCCATGGGAGGCAGCTTTAGGAACAAAAGCATATGTAGAATCGATTGATGATGAAACAAAAGTATATATTCCACAAGGAGTGCAAAGTGGTGATAAAATAAGAATACCTAATAAAGGGTATATATCTGGAAAGGACACTAGAGGAGACTTAATAGCTAATGTAAAGGTAATGGTGCCAAAAAATTTAACAGAAGAAGAAAAAATAATATATAAAAAATTAAGTGAAATATCAAATTTCAATCCTAGAAATAATAAAAAATAGACTTTACATAATCAATATATTGACAAAAGCTTGATTTTAAGCTATAATTATAGATAGTGATAAACAAAAGACAAACTATGGGTTGAAACATAGGAATGGGGTGTAAATATGGATACATTAGAAGGAAAACGCTTTAGTATAACAGATCCAGAAGGAGTAAAAACAGTAATATATCAGGTAAACAAAACAAAAAAGGAATATTTGGAGGAATATCCTAAATATACAGTGGAAAGATTAGAACACACTGAAGAATTAGTAGGAAATTATAACAAAAAAACTTTTTTTGTTGCTAATCCACAAAAAAATGGAAATCAATTGGTTATTTTATCTTTTGGAGGAGATAAAGTAATTATTAATAATGGTATATTATTAGGTGATGAAGTAAAAATAACAAAAAAACCAACACCATTTAAATTTAATACTATATATTCAGAAGAAGAAATGGAATATAAAGAATTCCAATATACACCAAATTTAAAAAGACAAATATCAATTATAGATCCAGAAACAACAGAAGAGGTAAAACCAGTACTTTATTTTGATGAGAAAACAAATGAAGTAAAAGGTAAATGTAAGTTAAAACCATATAAATCTTATTTCGCATTCGAAATAAGAGAAAATAATTAGGAGGAAAAGCCATGTCAACTAACAAAACTACAAATGTAGACAATACTAAAAATGTGGTGGAAAATATATTAAATAAAATAACAGAAGGTGCAGCAGGAATTGAGGATACATCTAAATTTAGCATACATGCAGTAGATGTTCAAGAATATTTCTTAAAGAAAAGTGATAAAGTAGCAAGCAAGAAAAATTCAAAAACAGTAGCACAAGGAAAATGTAAAAGAGAAATTTTAAGTACAGACTTAACAGAAGGAATGAGTATAGTTGCACTGCCATATGAAAAACAAACAGAAAATTCAAAAACATTAAATGAAGGTAGATAATATACAAAAGAGTAGGTGAAAAATATGAACTACAAAGTACAAGGAGCAATAAGAAGAAATAGAAAAAATTTTATAATTTTTGCAATACTATGGATATTTATAGCCATAGTATTTGTTTCGCCTTTTTGTTATAGTTCACATGTAGCAAAAATAAATGGAGTATTTGATACAGAAGCATTTATAGATACTTTTGTACAATCAATTGGAAATCCGTTTAAGACGATAGGAAATATATTTTCAAATAATATAGTAGGGGACTATATTTCTTCATTATTAGTAGTTACTATATTTTATTCTGTATTCTTTTTTATAGGAATGGTAAGATCAGCACCTAAAAATGAGTACTCAGATATCGAGCATGGATCTAGTGATTGGAGTCAAAGAGGAGAACAATATCATGTGTTGAGTAGAAATAAAGGAATAATACTAGCAGAAGATAATTATTTACCAGTTGATAAGAGAGGAAATGTTAATGTATTAGTAGTTGGACGGATCAGGTTCTGGTAAATCAGCATCTTATTCAATTCCAAATGCATATCAATGCTTAGGATCTTATGTATTTACAGATCCAAAGGGAGAATTATATGATAAAACAGCAGGATATTTAAAACAACAAGGGTATGAAATAAAAGTATTAAATTTAGTAAGACCACAAAATAGTGATGGATATAATCCATTAATGCATATATCATCTGAATTAGATGTAGATGTTATTGCAAACACAATAGTAAAAGGACAAAAAACAGAAAGTAGTGCTGATCCATATTGGGATGATATGGCAGAGATGCTATTAAAAGCGCTAATATATTATTTAATTGCAACAAGACCAGATGAAGAACAAAACTTAGCTAGTTGTGCTGAATTAGTAAGAGCAGCAAATAATAAAGGTGGAACAAACTTACTTACAGAATTGATGAGTCAATTACCATATGATCATCCTGCTAGAATGAATTATAAATCAATAGAAATTGCACCAGAAAAAACATATGGTTCAATACTAAGTTCATTACAATCAAAATTAGGAAAATTTGATTCTAAAGAAATAGCAGAATTGACATCAACAGATACAATAGACTTTGAAGAAATAGGTAATAAAAAAACAGCTGTATATGTTATATCATCTGATACACATACAGCATATGACTTCTTATTAACAATATTCTTCTCACAAATGATACAACAATTATATGATTATGCAGATTTAAATGGAGGAAGATTACAAGTTCCAACATATTTTATACTAGACGAATTTGCAAACATAGGTAAAATTCCAGATTTTGATAAAAAAATATCAACATCAAGAAGTAGAGCTATCTCATTTAGTGTTATACTACAAAATATAGACCAATTAGAAGCAGTTTATGAAAAATCATATGAAACTATAATGGGTAACTGTGATACACACGTATTTTTAGGAAGTAATTCATACAAAACAGTAGAATATTTTTCAAAAGCTTTAGGAGAAAAAACAATTGGAAGAGATAGTATATCAATAAATCGTGATAGGCAAAATTGGAAGACTGGAAAATCAGTATCAGACCAAGTTATGGCCAGAGCTTTAATGACACCAGATGAATTACGAAGATTAGATAATGATTTATGTATTATTTTTGAAAAAGGAATAAAACCAGTAAAAGCAAATAAATTCTATTATTTTAAACATCCAATGGCAAAAAAATTAGCAGAATATACAATTAGCCATAATAATATAGAACAGATAGATAGAGGTGTATGGAGAAAATACAATCCATATAATCCATATGTAGAAGATAAAAAAGAAGAACAAATACAAGATTTAAAAGTAGAGTCTTTAGATGATTTATTTGAAGATGAACCAATAAAAGAAGAGAACAAACCAGAAATTAATATAAAACAAGAAGAAACAAAGCAAGAAGAATTTAAAACATTGGATTTAAGTGATTTTGAAGAAGAAGCACCAATTTTACCACAAGAACCTGAAGAAGATGACACATATGATTTACAAAAAGAATTGGAGGCAAAATTCGATGAATTATTTGGACCTCTTGATGAAGAATAGATAATATAAGATATCGTATAAGTATTAGCTTATGCGATATTTTTATTATCAAATATATTAGATATAAAAAAAAGAACCAAAAAAACTTTCGGTAATACTATTGAAAAAAACAAAGAGTTATAGTAGAATAAGACCTAAGAAAAGGAAGATAAGGAGAAAAAATATGAATTTTGTGCACATAGCAGATATGCATTTTGATAGTCCATTTGTAAATTTATCAGAAAAAGATACATTAGGAGATTTAAGAAGGTTAGAGCAAAGAAAAGTATTTAAGAAAATAATTGAATACATTAAAGAAAACCAAATTCAATATTTTTTCATTTCAGGAGATTTATATGAAAATAGATATGTAAAATTGTCTACAATTGAATTTATAAATAAATTGTTTAAAGAAATTCCAAAAACAAAGATATTTATCGCACCAGGAAACCATGATCCATATATAAAAAATTCATATTATAATAAGTTTAATTGGAATGATAATGTAAAAATATTTAAAAGTAAAATAGAAAAAGTAGAAACTGATGAAGCAAATATATATGGATTTGGATTTGATGATTTTTATTGTACCAATTGTAATATTGAAAACATAAATCTTGAAGAGACAAAAAAACCTAATATACTAGTTATGCATGGAACATTAGATGGTGCAAGCATAGAAGAAAAACAATATAATTCAATACCAAGAAAAGAACTAGAACAAAAAGGATTTGACTATGTAGCATTAGGACATATTCATAAATTAGATTATAATACAACAAAACAACAAAGAATTGTATATCCAGGTTCAACTATTTCTTTAGGATTTGATGAGTTAGGTATGCATGGCATGATTATAGGTAAAATAGAAAATAAAAAATTAGATATAGAATTTAAACCATTAGAAGATGAAAAGTTTAAGAAAATAGAAATAGATTGCACAAATATAACTTCAAAAGAGGAATTAATAGAAGAAATAAATGATTTAAAAATAATGGAAGGATATTACATAGAAATAATATTAGCTGGAAGTAGAAATTTTGAAATAGATAAATATGATTTATTAAAATATATAGAAAGTAAACAGATAATTAAAATTAAGAATAATACTAATATAGCATATGATCTTGAGAAAATAGCAAATCAGAGTACATTAAAGGGCATCTTTGTAAAGGAAATGCTAAATAGGCTAAAAAATGAAAACTTAACAAAAGATGAGAAGGAAAAGATAGAAAAGTCAATAGAAATAGGATTAGATGCACTAAAATAGAGGTGATAAATTGAAAATTAATAAAATTAAGATAAATTCATATGGAAAATTGAAGGAAAAAGAAATCCAATTACATGATGGTATAAATATAGTTTATGGGGAAAATGAATCAGGAAAATCTACTTTATTAAAATTTATAGTTAATTCATTTTATGGGATTTCTAAAAATAAGAAAGGAAAAGAGTATTCTGACTTTGATAGATATTTGCCTTGGACTGGAGAAGAGTTTTCGGGAAAAATAGAATATGAATTAAATAATAAAGAAAAATACGAAGTATATAGAGATTTTAAAAAGAAGAATCCACAAATATTTAATTCTAGTAAGGAAGAAATCTCTAAACAATTTAATATTGATAAGACAAAAGGAAATGAGTTCTTTTACGAGCAGACAAAAATGGACGAAGAATTATTTTTATCAACTGTAGTAGTATCCCAACAAGAAGTAAGATTAGGAAAGCAAGAACAAAATATGTTAGTCCAAAAAATAGCAAATTTAGTAGGAACAGGAGATGATAATGTTTCCTATAAAAAAGCAATAGATAGAATCAATAAAAGACAATTGGATGAAATTGGTACAGATAGATCTAGGGAAAAACCAATTAATGTATTATCAAGAAAGATTAAAGAATTAGAAGGTAAGAAAGAAGAATTAGAAAAGTATGAAAATTTAAAATATGAAATAGAAGAAAATAAAAATAAATTAGGACAGCAAATAACAAAACAGGAAAGCATCATTAACATTTTAAAAGAATTAAAACAAATAAATGAAAATAAAATATTAGAAGAAGAAAAAATTAAAATAAAAGAACAAATAAAAATAGAAAATGAAGAAAAAATAAAAAATAATTTAAATAAAATTAATCAAATAAAAAATAGCAATAAAAATATATTAGAAAATAAAGAAAAAATAAAAAATAATAAAATAAATAAAAAAATATTTTTTATATTTATTTTATTAATAATTATTAATTTATTACAATTTTATTTACTAAAAAATAAAATATTTAACTATACGTTTTTACTAACAATACCATTGTTTTTGATAATATATTATATTTATAAGATTAATAGGAACAGGAAAATAC